>Ga0208492_1000315_pt1 | contig 43712 bp, 36 predicted proteins | sample Subbioar_CSW14AB_FD_184820 | JGI IMG/M metagenome (GOLD analysis project Ga0208492, IMG submission 184820) | Serpentinite rock and fluid subsurface biosphere microbial communities from McLaughlin Reserve, California, USA - CR12Mar_CSW14AB (SPAdes) | ecosystem: Environmental > Terrestrial > Deep... | reverse complement strand
TCGGCCACGTGCTCCTCTCCGTCCCGGTCGTCCGGCCCGACGAGTTCGACGTCGCGATCAGCTACCTGGTGCGGCGCCTGGACGAGGCCGCGTCGGGCGAGAACTTCCTGTCCGCCGCGTTCGGCATGCACGAGGACCGCGCCCTGTTCATCCGGGAGCGGGACCGCTTCGTCGCCTCCGTGCGCCGCGCGGCCGATCCGACGCTGCCGACCGGGCCGAACCGGGCGCAGGACCGGGCGGATGCACCGGCATCGAACGCGGATGCCGCGGAGCGCGCGGACGAGGATCTCACGCAGGCCGTGCTCGACATCGCGCGCGGATCCGGATCGCCCGCGCTCGGCGACGAGGAGATCGACGACCCGACCGTGGAGTTCCGTGGCCTCGGCGACGACTGGGTCGAGACGGCCGTGTTCGCGCGCCGCGAGAGCACCCGCGCCGAGGGGGCGCCGGGCTTCCGCAACGCGCCCGACTCGGACCCCGCGCTGCCGGCGAACCGGGCCTGGGCCCGCGAGATCCTGGCGCGCATCCCCGGGTCGACCGCGGGCGATGCCACGATCGCGGCGGCGCGCGTGACCGATGCGGAGGCGCTCGAGGACCTGGTGGCCCGCGTGCGCGCCGCGGGGGAGGACTGGGGCCGGCGTCCGGCCGCCGAGCGCGGCGAGGTGCTGCGGCGCGCCGCCCGCGCGCTGGAGGCCCGGCGCGGCGAGCTGATCGAGGTCGCGGCGTCGGAGACCGGCAAGGTGTTCGCCGAGGCCGACACCGAGGTGAGCGAGGCCGTGGACTTCGCGAACTACTACGCCGCGACCGCGCGGGAGCTCGACCGGGTGCCCGGCGCGGTGTTCGAGCCGTCGCGCCTGACCGTCGTGACGCCGCCGTGGAACTTCCCGATCGCGATCCCCGCGGGCGGGGTGCTGGCCGCGCTCGCCGCGGGATCGGGCGTCGTGTTCAAGCCCGCCCATCAGGCCCGCCGCTGCGCGGCCGTGGTCGCCGAGGCGCTGTGGGACGCCGGCGTGCCGCGCGACGTCCTGGCGCTCGTGCACCTCTCCGAGGGCGATCGCGGCTCGGGCGACCTGGGCCGCCGGCTCATCGGGCACGAGGCGGTCGACCGGGTCATCCTGACCGGCTCGTGGGACACCGCGAAGCTCTTCCGCGGCTGGCGTCCCGACTTGCCGCTGCTGGCCGAGACCAGCGGCAAGAACGCCATCGTCGTCACGCCGTCGGCCGACCTCGACCTGGCCGTGGCCGACCTGGTCAAGAGCGCGTTCGGCCACGCGGGCCAGAAGTGCTCGGCCGCGTCGCTCGCGATCCTGGTCGGCCCGGTCGCGCGGTCCAAGCGGTTCGCGCGGCAGCTGGTCGACGCGACCCGCTCCCTGCGCGTGGGCCCGCCGTCGGATCCGCTGTCGGAGATCGGACCGGTCATCGAGGAGCCGACCGGCAAGCTCGAGTGGGCGCTCACCACGCTGGACGAGGGCGAGCGCTGGCTCGTGCAGCCGCATCGCGTGCGCGACACCGGATGGGAGGGCGAGGGCCGGTACTGGACGCCCGGCATCCGCACGGGCGTGCAGCCCGGATCCCGCTTCCACCGGGAGGAGTTCTTCGGCCCCGTGCTCGGCATCATGCACGCGCCGACCCTCGCGCGCGCGATCGAGCTGCAGAACGCCGTGGACTACGGCCTCACCGCCGGGCTCCACACGCAGGATCCGCACGAGCTGGCCCTGTGGCTCGAGACGGTCGAGGCGGGCAACCTGTACGTCAACCGCGGCATCACGGGGGCGATCGTGCAGCGGCAGCCGTTCGGCGGCTGGAAGCGCTCGTCGGTCGGCGCCGGGGCGAAGGCGGGCGGCCCGAACTACCTGATCGGCCTCGGATCGTGGCGCCCCTCGTCGGGCGGGCCGTCGGGGCGCTCGCTGCACCTGCGCGGGCTCGACACCCGGATCGCGGCCGTGATCGAGGCCGCCCAGCCGTCGCTGAGCTACGAGGAGTTCGACTGGCTGCGCCGCGCCGCGCTCTCGGATGCCGTCGCGTGGGACCGCGAGTTCGGCCGCGTCAAGGACGTGTCGCGGCTGGGCGTCGAGCGCAACCTGTTCCGGTACCGGCCCGTGCCGGTCGCCGTGCGGGCCACGGCGGACGCCACGTGGCAGGCGGTGCTGCGCGTCGTCATCGCCGGAGTCCGCACCGGGGGCGACTTCGTCCTGTCGACCCCGGTGGGACTCCCGGCGGCGGTGCGCCGCGTGCTCGGCCAGCTCGACGTCTCCGTGCACGTCGAGACCGACGACCAGTGGATCGATCGCATGCGCGGCGTCGCCTCGGAGTCGCCGGTGACCGAAGACGACGCCCATACCCCCCGGTCGTCGAGCGGAGCTGAGCCGGCCACGTCCCCCCGGTCGTTGAGCGGAGCGGAGCCGGTCCCCTCCACCCGGTCGTTGAGCGGAGCGAGCGCCAGCGAGCGGAGTCGAAACGGGCTGAGCGAGCGAAGAGAGCCGAAGCCGGCTCCCGACGAGCTCGAGCCCGGCGAGGGCGAGAGCGCCTCCGACGAGGACATGACCGACCTCCTCACCGACCGCCCGCGCCCGTCCCGGGTGCGCCTGGTCGGCTCGCCCGAGTCGGTCGCCCGGCTCCACGCCGCGCTGGCCGAGGCGGTCGCCGGGGACCCGGATCTCGCGATCTACGCGGGCGAGGTCACCACGGCGGGCCGGATCGAGCTGCTGCCGTTCCTGCGCGAGCAGTCCGTGACGATCACCGCCCACCGCTTCGGCAACCCCGACCGCCTCAGCGCCGACGTCATCTGACCACCCGGGCACCTCGGCGGCATCCTTCCCGGTGCGGGCGGCGCCGGTACCGTGGCGCCACGGAGATCCTGACCCTGAGCGGGGCGGCGCTGCTGGCGGCGATCCTGGGCGGCGCGGTGATGTGGCGGCTGCGTGAGCGGCGCCGGGCGCGCGACGCCGTGCGCGACGACACCCTGCGCGCCGGCACGGCCCCCGAGCAGTCGCCCGAGGCGGCCGCGCTGCGCGCCGAGGGCCGTTCGAGCTGGATGCGCCCGACGTTCTGACCTCGCGATCCGTCGCGCGGACATCCGGCGCGGATCCGGGCGTGCGTGCGAGAATGATCCCGGCGTGCCCGTGCCGTTGGCTTCTCACAGCTCCGCCGGGCCTCTGGACAGCGTCCGCCGCTATCTGCAGAGGAGCACCATGTCCGAAACCGCGACCGCGTCGATCACGGCCCCGCAGCGCACGCAGCACAAGCGTCGCTACCTGATGTGCCGGCCCGAGCACTTCACGGTGAGCTACTCCATCAACCCGTGGATGGAGCCCGCGAACCCCACCGACACCGCGCTGGCCGTGTCGCAGTGGCAGAAGCTGTACGACACGTACCTCGAGCTGGGCCACGACGTCGAGCTGATCGACCCCGTGCCGGGCTACCCCGACATGGTGTACACCGCCAACGGCGGCTTCCTGATCGACGGCATCGCCTACGGCCCGAAGTTCCGCTACGAGGAACGCCAGGGCGAGGCCCCCGCGTTCATCGAGTGGTTCCGCGCGAACGGCTTCGACACGCGCGAGCCCGAGGAGGTCAACGAGGGCGAGGGCGACTTCCTGCTCGCCGGCGACGTGATCCTGGCCGGCACCGGCTTCCGCTCGACGGGCGACAGCCACGCCGAGGTCGCGCGCGTCTTCGGCCGCGAGGTCGTGAGCCTCACGCTGGTCGACCCGCGGTTCTACCACCTCGACACCGCCCTGGCCGTGCTCGACCCGATCGTCGAGGACGGCGCGGAGCCCGGCATCGCCTACCTGCCCCACGCCTTCGACGAGGCGAGCCAGGCCGAGCTGGAGCGCCGCTTCCCGAACGCGATCCGCGTGTCCGACGAGGACGGCGCCGTGTTCGGCCTGAACTCGGCGAGCGACGGGTACAACGTGATCATCTCGCCGCGCGCCAAGGGTTTCGAGCAGCAGCTGCGCGAGCGCGGCTACAACCCGGTGCTGGTCGACCTGTCCGAGCTGCTGCTCGGCGGCGGCGGCATCAAGTGCTGCACGCTCGAGCTCCGGGGTCGCAAGTGACCGCGGCGCTCGAGCCGAACGTCGCACACAACTACCACCCGCTTCCGGTCACCGTCTCGCACGGTGAGGGCGCGTGGGTGACCGACGTCGACGGCAAGCGCTACCTCGACATGCTGTCCGGCTACTCGGCGCTCAACTTCGGGCACCGGCATCCGGAGCTCGTGAAGGCCGCGCAGGATCAGCTGGGCCGGCTCACGCTGACCAGCCGCGCGTTCTTCAACGACCAGCTCGGCCCGTTCGCCACCGCGCTCGCGGAGCTGTGCGGCAAGGACCTCGTGCTGCCCATGAACACGGGCGCCGAGGCCGTCGAGACCGGCATCAAGGTCGCGCGCGCCTGGGGCTACCGGGTCAAGGGCATCCCGGCCGAGCAGGCGAAGATCATCGTCGCGCTCGGAAACTTCCACGGCCGCACCACGACGATCGTGGGCTTCAGCAACGACCCGACCGCGCACGACGACTTCGGTCCGTACGCGCCGGGCTTCGTGGCGGTGCCGTTCGGCGACGCCGACGCGCTCGAGGCCGCGATCGACGAGAACACGGCCGCCGTGCTGATCGAGCCGATCCAGGGCGAGGGCGGCGTCGTGCTGCCGCCCGAGGGCTACCTGCGCCGCGTGCGCGAGGTCACGAAGGCCCGGAACGTGCTGTTCATCGCCGACGAGATCCAGTCGGGCCTCGGCCGCGTGGGCGAGACGTTCGCGTGCGACCGCGAGGGCGTCGTGCCGGACGTCTACCTGCTCGGCAAGGCGCTGGGCGGCGGCATCCTGCCGGTGTCGGCGGTCGTCGCGGACGAGGACGTGCTCGGGGTCATCCGGCCCGGCGAGCACGGCTCGACGTTCGGCGGCAACCCGCTCGCGTCGGCCGTGGGCCTGAAGGTCGTGGAGCTGCTGAACACCGGACGGTTCCAGGAGCGCTCGCGTCAGCTCGGCGAGCACCTGCGCGCCGGACTCGAGAAGCTCGAGGGCGTCACCGCGGTGCGCTCGGCCGGCCTGTGGGCGGGCATCGACATCGATCCGGCCGCCGGCACGGGACGCGAGGTCGCCGAGCGCCTGCTCGCCCGCGGCGTGCTCGCGAAGGACACGCACGGCCAGACGCTGCGCATGGCGCCGCCCCTGGTGATCCGCGCGACCGAGATCGACTGGGCGCTCGAGCAGCTGGCGTTCGCCCTGAAGGGCTGACACCGCCCGCGTTCCGGTGCGGATGCGCCCTTATCGAGTCTCGTCAGGGCGCATCCGCACCGGATCACGCCGGGAAGCGCCGGTCCAGCCAGGCGAGCAGGTCGGCGCGCACCTGGGCCTGCTGCACCTCGTTGAAGATCTCGTGGCGCGCGCCCGGGTAGACGAGCGTGGTGATGTCCTCGAGGCCCGCGCGATCGCGGTAGGCCCGCGCGAGCCGGTGCACCGAGAGCGGCCCCGCCACCGGATCGTCGCTCCCCACCATCAGCAGCACGGGGACGTCGTGCCCGGCGGCCGCCCGCAGGCCGCGCCGCGGCAGTCCGTAGATGCGTGCGCCCTCCACGACGCCGAAGAGCTTCTGGATCGGCACGTCCGTCGCCAGCGGGTCGTCGAGGAACGCCCGCCCGACCGCCGCGTCGGTCGACAGCCACTCCACGCCCGTCGCATCCGGGCCCTTCCACCGTGCGTTGAGGGGCAGGAAGTTCAGGGACGTCGGCGTCCGCAGGCCCGACCCGCTCAGGATGACCGCGTCGTACGCGGCCGGGTCGAGGTTCAGCAGGATCTGGGCCAGGAACGACCCCCAGGAGTGGCCCAGCAGGATGAGCGGCAGGCCCGGATTCGCGTCCCGGATGATCCGCGTCAGCTGCGCGCACGCCGCGACCGCGGCGCGGTGGCCGCCGACGCCGAGGCGCCCGAGCTTCGCGGCATCGCCGTGCTGGCGCATGCCGGTGCGCCCGTGGCCGCGGTGGTCGTCGGCGTAGACCGTGAAGCCCGCCCCCACGAGGGCGTCGATGAGCGCGCCGTAGCGCCCCGCGTGCTCGCCCACCCCGTGCAGCAGCTGCACGACCCCGCGCGGGGTGTCGGCGCGGTGGACGTCATAGACGATCTCGACGCCGTGGTCGTCGACGAAGTGCAGGTCCCGTTCTGACGGCATGGCCCGATCCTGCCACTCCCGCTGAGCGGAGCCCGCCAGATCCTTAACCTAACTAATGAGTTAGGCTAAGGAACACGATGTCAGATCTCTCCTCCGACGCCTCCGAGATCCGCGCCGCCACCTTCCGCCTCGCCCGCCGACTGCGGCAGCAGCGCGCGGTCACGACGATGTCGGACGGTCAGTTCGCGGTGCTCGTCGCGCTCAAGCTGCACGGCCCCCACACGCTGACGGCGCTCGCCGAGCGCGAGGGCGTGACCGCGCCGTCGATGAACCGCACCGTCAACTGCCTTGAGGAGGAGGGGTACCTCACCCGCGAGCCCGACGCCGACGACCGTCGCAAGGTCAACATCGCGATCACCCCGACCGGCCTGGAGGTCGTCGAGGAGACCGTCCACCGGCGCGACGAATGGCTCGCCCGGGTGCTGGCCGACCTGCCCGACGGCGACCGCGAGACGCTCCGCGCGGCCGCGAAGATCATCCTGAAGGTCATCGAGCGATGAGTGCCATGTTCCGATCCTTCGCCTCCTTCAACTACCGCGTCTGGTTCATCGGCGCGCTCGTGTCCAACATCGGCGCATGGATGCAGTCCACCGCCCAGAGCTGGGTCGTGCTGACGCAGCTGACCGACAACGACGCGGGCGCCATGGGCGTCACGATGGCGCTCCAGTTCGGCCCGCCGCTGCTCCTCGTGGGCCTGTCGGGTCTGGTCACCGACCGCTTCGACCGGCGCCGCATCCTGCTGATCACGCAGTGCGTGCTGCTGCTGTTCTCGCTCGCGATCGGCATCCTGCTGCTCGCCGGGCTCATGACGCTGCCGCTCATGTACGCGTTCGCGCTCGCGACCGGCGTGGTGCTCGCGTTCGACAACCCCGCGCGCCAGGCGTTCGTGTCCGACCTCGTGCACCGCGAGAACGCGTCCAACGCGGTCGCGCTCAACGCGGCGTCGTTCAACGGCGCCCGGATGATCGGCCCGGCCGTCGCGGGCCTGCTGATCGTGGCCGTCGGCACCGGATGGGTGTTCCTGATCAACGTGATCGCCTACGCGGGAATGCTGATCGCGCTGGCGGTCATCCGGACCGGAGAGCTGATCCCCCGCAAGCGGGCGGACGCCTCGGCGCGCCTCGCCGACGGCTTCCGCTACGTCGCGCGCCGCCCCGACCTGCTCGTGATCTTCGCGATGGTCTTCCTGATGGGCGCGCTCGGCATGAACTTCCCGATCTTCGCCTCGACCATGGCGCTCGAGTTCGGGGAGGAGGCCGACGGCTTCGGCCTGCTCAGCTCGATCCTCGCGATCGGGTCGCTCGCCGGCGCCCTGCTGGCAGCCCGCCGCGCCCGCGCCCGCCTGCGCGTGGCCATCCTGGCGACCGGCGGCTTCGGCGTCGTGTCGATCGTGTCGGCGTTCATGCCGCTCTACTGGCTCTACGCCCTCTGCCTCGTGTTCGTCGGGTTCACGGTCGTGACGACCCTGACCACGGCGAACGGGTACGTCCAGACCACGACGGACGCGTCGCTGCGCGGCCGCGTGCTCGCGCTCTACGTCGCGATCCTGATGGGCGGCACCCCGCTCGGCGCCCCGCTGGTGGGCTGGGTCGCGGCCGAGTTCGGCCCGCGCGTCGCGATCCTGGTCGGCGCGGCGGGAGGCCTGGCCGCGTGCGCGATCGGCCTCACGTGGGTCATCGCGTCGGGCCGCCTGCACCGCCGCCCCGAGGACGAGGGCTTCGGGCTCGTGCTCGACGAGACGCGCCCGATCTCGGTCATCACGCGCCCGCAGCCGACGGTCGCGCCCGAGGAGTTCAGCAACGAGGGCGCGCAGACCACGCCCATCCGCCTGGGCGAGCGCGACGACCTCGACACCGGCTCCGTGCCCGTCCGCCGCTGAGGCCCGCGGCGGGCTTGGGTCGTTTCGACTCCGGCTCGTTCCTCGCCTCCGCTCAACGACCGGGGTCCGGAGCCGCCGGTCGTTGAGCGGAGCGACGAAGGAGCGGAGACGAAACGGCCGAAGCCGCTTCCCACCTCACGCCTCGCGGGTGATGGTCACCGTGACGTAGAGCTCGCTCTTGTGCGGGCCGGCGTAGACGCCGCGCAGCGGCGGAACGTCGTTGTAGTCGCGGCCGCGGCCCACCAGCACGTGGCGGTCGCCGATCTCGATGCCGTTCGTCGGGTCGTACGCCTGCCAGTCGCCGGCCCACCACTCGATCCACGCGTGGGACTCGCCCTTCACGGCCTCCCCGACCTCGGCGCTCGGCCGCGGGTGCAGGTAGCCCGACACGTAGCGCGCGGGGATGCCCACCGACCGCAGCGCCCCGAGCGCGATGTGCGTGATGTCCTGGCACACGCCCTTGCGGGCCTCCCACGCCTCGGCGCCGGTCGAGTGCACCTCGGTGACGCCGGGCATGTACTCGACGGCCTCGCCGATCGCGGTCGCGATGGCGTGCGCCGCCTCGCTCGGGTTGTCGTGCGCGTCGGCGATGCGCCGGGCGATCTCCGCGACCTCGGGATGCGGCTGCGTCCGCGCGGTCTGCACCAGCATCTCGACGGTGTCGATCGAGCGCTCGGCGTCGCGCGCCAGCCGCTCCCACGTGGTGTCGGCGTGCTCGATCGGGCGCGGGCGCACCTCGACCAGGCTGCGCGACACGATCCGCAGCTCGTCGTGGGGCGAGAGCACGTCGAACGACGTCACCCGCGTGCCGAAGTAGTCGACGTAGGAGTTGACGGCGGCCGTGGGGTGGATGTCCAGACCCGACGACAGCACGAACTGGCTGTCCGTCGTGCCCGGCAGCATCCGCGCCTCGTTGTACGACGCCGCGACCTTGCCGGCGTAGCGGAAGCCGGTCTCGTGCTCGATCCGGAGCCTCTTCACGTCAGGACACCTCCCCGATCCACGTCGGCTCGACCTGCGTCGGGAAGAACCGCTGCCGGATGGCGTCCGACGCCTCGCGCGTGACGTGCTGCACGCGATCCATGTGCTCGGGCAGCTCGCTGAGGATCTCTCCGATCGGGCGGTACTCGAGGTCGTTCCGGATGCGGCCCAGCGCCCGCAGCACCGTGTTCGAGTGGCCCACGCGGTCGGCCGTCGGGTCGATCGCCTGCATGCACTGCTCGGCCTGCGAGATCGAGAAGATGATCGACCGCGGGAACAGGCGGTCGAGCAGCAGGAACTCGGCCGCGTTCTTGGCGCTCGGCATGCCGCGGTAGGTGCGCAGGTACGGCTCGTACGCGCCGCACGAGCGCAGGATGGTCGTCCACGACGGCCCGGACGCCTGCGTCAGCGAGCGCGTGGCGAGCAAGCGGGCGGTCATGTCGGCCCGCTCGATGCTGCGGCCCAGCGTGAAGAACTGCCACGACTCGTCGCGGCTCGTGGACGAGTCCGCGATCCCGACGGCCAGCGCGGCGCGCTCGCGCACCCACTGGAAGAACTCGTGCGCCTTCTCGGACTGCAGGCGGCGCGGCATCCGGGCCCGGGTGGTGTTGAGGCACTCCCACAGCTCGGTCGAGACGATCTCGCGCGCTCGGCGGGCGTTCTCGCGCGCGGCGGTGAGCGAGTACGCGATGCTCGACGGCGTGCCGCGGCTCACCGCCAGGTACTCGAGCACGTGCTCGCGGCGCACCTGGTCGACCTCGCCGGGGGCGATGGCCCCCATCACGGCGAGCAGCGACCGGCACGCGGTGTCCTCGTCGATCCACGGGTCCTCGAGCAGCAGCTGCAGGTGCACGTCGAGGATGCGCGCCGTGCCGTCGCTGCGCTCGATGTACCGCCCGATCCAGAACAGCGACTCGGCGATGCGGCTCAGCATGATCCCTCCCCCGCCCTGGATCCATGTCTCACTTCGGGCCGGAATAAGGGGCGTTCAGCGGCCGAAAGTGAGACATGGGAACCGGGCAGGGAGCGGCCCTGCTGCTGCTGTTCGCTCTGGGCCATGGATCCCGGATCGTCGTGCGGCGAGTGCGCGACCTCGTCCTGCGGGTCGTAGATGATCGGGATGGCCTGCGTGACCGTCGCGGCCTGGTCGGCCACGAGGCCGGCGAGCCCCGTGCCCTGGCCGTACTCGACGTGCTCGGGGGCGGTGCCGCCCACGACCCACGTGTCCTTGGATCCGCCGCCCTGGCTGGAGTTGACGACCAGCTGCCCCTCGGGCAGCGCCACGCGGGTCAGGCCGCCGGGCAGCACCCACACGTCGCTGCCGTCGTTGACGGCGAACGGCCGCAGGTCGGCGTGGCGGGGGCGCATCCCGTCCTCCACGAGGGTCGGGATCGTGGACAGCATCACGACCGGCTGCGCGATCCAGCCGCGCGGGTCCGCGATGAGGCGCTTCCGCAGCTTCTCGAGCTCGGCGGGCGAGGCGTCCGGCCCGACGACCAGGCCCTTGCCGCCCGAGCCGTCGACCGGCTTCACGACCAGCTCGTCGAGACGGTCGAGCACCTCTTCGAGCGCACCCGGATCCTCCAGGCGCCACGTGTCGACGTTCTTCAGGATGGGCTCCTCGCCCAGGTAGTACCGGATGAGGTCGGGCACGTACGTGTACAGCAGCTTGTCGTCGGCGACGCCGTTGCCGACCGCGTTCGCGATCGCGACGTTGCCGAGCCGCGCGGCGAGCAGCAGCCCCGGGGCTCCGAGCATCGAGTCGGCCCGGAACTGCAGCGGGTCGAGGAAGTCGTCGTCGACGCGGCGGTAGATCACGTCCACGCGGCGCAGGCCCCGGGTGGTGCGCATGTACACGCGCCCGCCCGTGCACACGAGGTCGCGGCCCTCGACCAGCTCGACGCCCATCAGGCGCGCGAGCAGCGTGTGCTCGAAGTACGCGGAGTTGTACACGCCGGGCGTCTGCACGACCACGTTGGGCTCGTCGATGCCCGGGGGAGCGGCCGCCTTCAGCGCCGCCAGCAGCTTGTTCGGGTAGTCGCCCACCGGCCGCACCTGCATCGAGACGAACAGCTCGGGCAGCGTCTGCGCCATGACCCGGCGGTTCGAGATGACGTAGCTGACGCCGCTGGGCACGCGCACGTTGTCCTCGAGCACGCGCATCTCGCCGTGCTCGTCGCGGATCAGGTCGATGCCGGCCACCTGGATGCGCACGCCGTTCGCCGGATGGATGCCCGCGGCCTGGCGGTAGAAGTACTGCGACGAGGCGATCAGCGCTGCCGGCAGCACCCCGTCGCGCACGCAGTAGCGGCGGCCGTACGCGTCCTCCAGGAACGCCTCGAGCGCCTTGACGCGCTGCTTCACGCCCGCCTCGACGCGCGCCCACTCGTCGTACGCGATCACCCGCGGGACCGGGTCGATCGGGAAGGGCCGCTCCTCGCCCGCGAAGTCGAACGTGACGCCCTGCGCGAGGTAGCTGGAGGCGAGCGACTCGGTGCGCCCGCGGAGCTCGTCCTGCGTCATGCGCGCGAGCGCGTGGTACAGCTCGCGGTAGGCCGCGCGGGCCTCCGCCGTGTCGCCGGAGCCGGCCGGCTGGCCGAACATCTCGTCGAACGCGGGCAGGCCCTGAGGCGTCTTGCGCGGAGCGAGCGTCGATCCGTAGCCGTCGAACAGGTCCCCCATGGGGCGAGCGTACCGGGGAGTCAGGTTGCGGCGATGTTTCGGGTGTGGGGCACACTGAAGTGCGCGTCGCGCGGGCGCGCCGGACGTCGGGAGGACGCATGCTCGAGGCCCTCGGTTTCGGCAGAGCGGAGGCCGAGCTCTACGAGCTGCTGGTGACGCGCGGCCGGCTCGCGCTCGACGACGTGCTGGCGCTGGGCGAGCGCGAGGCCCAGCGGATCGCGCTCGAGACGCTGGAGAGCCGGGGCCTGGTCCGCCGGGCGGCGGGGCCCGAGCCCGTGTACGTCGTGGCGCCGCCCGAGTACGCGATCGACGTCCTGGTCGCCGAGCAGATGGCGGCGCTGCGCCAGGTGCGGGCGCGCGCCACGGAGCTCGCGGCCCGGGTCCGCGCGGCCGACCGGGGCGACGACGCCGCGTCGCTGATCGAGGTCGTGTCGGGGCCGGGATCGGCGCGGCAGCTGTTCCGGCAGGTCGTGCGCAGCGCGCGCGAGGAGATCGCGGTGTTCGACCGTCCGCCGTACGCCACGCCGCCGGAGGAGATCGAGGAGGTCCGCGAGGAGCAGGCGCGCCGGTTCCAGACGGACGGCGTGCGGATCCGGACCGTGTTCGACCGCGGGCTGCTGGATGACCCCGTCGAGGTGCGGCGGATCATGAACGGCGTGCGGGGCGGCGAGCAGGCGCGCGTCGCGCCGGTGCCGCTCAAGCTCGCGATCATCGACCGGGAGTGGGGGATGCTCCCGCTGCTGCAGTCCGATGCGGGGGCCGCCGAGGCGGTCGTGATCGTGCGGCGCTCGGTGCTGCTGGACTCGATGATCGCCCTCTTCGAGTCCGTGTGGGCGCAGGCATCCGAGATCCGGCCCGGCGACGGCGACGCGGTGCGGGAGTCGGACGAGGCCGACCTGCGCGAGCTCGCGCGGCTGCTCGTCGCGGGCATGACCGACCTCTCGATCGCCCACCACCTGGGGCTGAGCGAGAGGACCGTGCGCCGCCGCACGAAGGAGCTGCTGGACGAGCTCGGGGCGCAGTCGCGGTTCCAGGCGGGAGCGATCGCGGCGAAGCGGGGCTGGATCTGATCGTTCCGAGCGAATCCTGGCCGCCAGCGGACATTGGCCGGATCCGGTCACGCGCTCGGGAGTAGCGTGCTCACCACCTGGCCGAGCGTCGGGCCCGCCCCGATGCGACGCCGCCCCTTCTCAGTGAAGAGAGCGTCCTATGCGCCGTCGTCTGCCTCGCGTCATCCTGGTCCTCCTCGCCGCCCTCGCCTTCGGAGCCGCGTCCTGGGTCGCCCCCGTCGCGGCGACCGCGGCGCCCTCCGAGGACTACGTCGGCCCCTACTACGGCGACGGGAACCTGCCGCCGGGCTGCATCAAGGACTACAGCCGCGACAACCCCGACAACATCTGCTTCCACGGCAAGACCGGCCTGAACACGCTGGACAGCCCGAAGATCGACGTGGCGGTGCTGGTGCCCGCCTCGCCCACGGCCGAGCGCGACCTGCGCATCATGCGCCAGGCCGCCGAGGCCTGGGAGGGCGGCATCGAGTACCTCGCCGACCAGATGGGGCTGGACTGGCTGCGCGACGGCGTCGAGTGGACCATCAGCACCGACATCGTCGGCCTCACGGACGGCGCGGTGCCGAGCACCTACCCGCTGTACGACCCGGAGATCGTGATCATCGCCACCAACCCGGTCGGCGGCATCGGCATCGGCATCGACCCGACGTACCTGACCGACTCGATCGGCGTCATGGACGAGAACGGCGTGCCGTGCCACAGCATCCCGAACCCGTTCTCGCTCGACACGTGGGAGGGCATGCCGGGCTACGACGGCCACCACGGCGACGGCGGCGGCTACTACGTCGAGGACTGCGGCGGCGCCGGCGGCAACGTCTGCTTCTCGGTCAACGGGGCGATCGACCCCGTGCCCGGCACGACGGACACCTTCTCGCTGTTCGACCTCGTGCTGCACGAGACGGGCCATTGCCTCACGCTCGGCCACGTCGGCGACGGCGCCGAGGGCGAGTGGGGCCCCGTGCCCACGACCGACATCATGGCCTACAGCGCCGACCCGGCCGGGCAGAGCAAGTGCGTCTCGACGCTGAACGTCGAGGGCTTCGCGGCCCGGATGAGCCGCTACCTCGACGTGAATGGCGACCAGGCGGTCGACGAGCACGACCACTTGCACGTCAACGACCAGCAGGGCGACGGCAACCCGTTCCAGGTGCAGCACCCGGACAACCACCTGTACGCCTCGAGCACCGGATCGGTGTGGGACTGCCCGCAGCCCGACCTCGGCCTGGTCCCGGCGGCGGAGCCGGTGGACTGGACGCCCGAGCCCGTGAGCTCGTACGAGAACGTGCTCACGGTCGACTCGCCCGAGCACGGGCACGAGACCGCCGACGGCCACGTGCATGTCGCGGGCACGGTCGAGCGCCTGCCGCTGGGTGACGAGCCCGTCGCCACGTCGGTCGCGATCGACGACCCCTCGGGCGACGCCAGTTCGGACCTCACCGACATCGAGCGCGTCGACGTCGAGGTGACGCCTCTCACGGTGGACGTGGTGATCCAGGCGGCCGAGCTGTGGCCGGCCGACTCGACGAGCCTGACCAAGTTCGGCGTCGCGATCGACGGGCGCGAGATCGAGTCGTGGCTCGCCGAGCCGGGCGCCTCGAGCGACGTCGTCACGTACGACCACTCGATGGAGCGCACGCTCCCGAGCGAGTGGTCGCAGTGGGACGCCGTGAGTGACACCGTCACGTTCCGGATCCCGCGCAGCTACCTGGCCGCCGCATCCGTCACCGCGCCGTACGACGTGTTCGCCCTCTCGGGGCTGAAGGCGCCGACCCGCGCCTGGACCGTCGTGCAGGACGACCGCGCTCCGGACGCCGGCCAGGTCGGCGTCGCGGCTCCGGAGGGGACCGAGCCGGCCGCGTCGGCGGGCGACGGCGGCACGGGCGGCGGCTCGGAGGTCGGCAGCCTGATCGACACGATCGTGCTGGAGCACCCGGACGGCAACACCTTCACGGTGACGGATTCGACGCTCGGCGAGCTGGACGCGACCATCCAGCACCACACCCTCACCGTGCCCGAGCGGAGCGACGTCGAGGTGCGGCTCGAGTGGGCCGACGCGAGCGACCTCGACATGTTCATCACCGGAGCGGCATCCGGTCGCTCGGCGAGCTCCTCCCAGCCCGAGGTCGTGCTGCTCGAGGGCGTCACGGGCACGCTCGACATCGCGATCGACCCGTACCTCGTCGTGGGCGTGCCGGAGACGGCATATACGCTGACGGCCACGGTCGTGCCCGCGCCCGGCGATCCGGGCGGCGAGCCCGAGCCCGGCACCGGCGCCTCGCTGGCGAACGAGCACGTGCGCATCTCCGTCGACGGCGCCGAGGTCGCGGTGATCGACGTCGACACCACCGGAGGCGACCGGGCGGAGGTGTTCGCTGCGGACGTGCACGTCCCGATCGGCGTCCACGAGATCGGGATCGTGTGGGAGCGCGACGGCGCGGTCTTCCAGACCGCGACCCGCACGGTCGTGCACACCGCCCCGGGCGTCGACCGCGACGGCGACGGCATCGCGGACGCGTCGGACAACTGCGAGCGCCAGCCCAACGCCTCGCAGGCCGACCTGGACGGCGACGGCGCGGGCGACGCGTGCGACGGCGACATCGACGGCGACGGGCACAGCAACGCCAAGGAGCGCGCGCACGGCACCGACCCGTACGACGCGGCCTCGCAGCCGACGCGCCGGGCCTGACCTCGGGGTCGCGGCGGCCCCCTGCCTTCGACTGGTCCCGGGAGGCGAGACTGGCGTCGGGAGGACCAGTCTCGTCGCCCGGGACCAGTCTCGTGGCCCGAGCCAGGCGGCGGGGCCCGGGCCAGGCGGCGGGGTCCGAGCCAGGCGGCGGGGCCCGAGCCAGGCGGCGCGGGCCCGACCGTAGGCTGGAGCCATGCACGGCGAATACAAGGTGCCCGGGGGCAAGCTCGTGGTCGTCGACCTCGAGGTCGTGGACGGACGCATCGCCGACTTCCACCTCGCGGGCGACTTCTTCCTCGAGCCCGACGACGCGCTGCTCGACATCAACGCGGCCGTGAACGGGCTTCCCGAGACCGCGGATGTGCCGACCATCGCCGCGGCCGTGCGCGGGGCGCTGCCGGAGGGCGCGCAGCTGCTCGGCTTCACGCCCGAGTCGGTCGGCACCGCCGTGCGCCGCGCGCTCGTCACGGCGTCGGCGTGGACCGACTTCGAGTGGGAGATCGTGGACGACCCCGCGGTCTCCCCGCACATGAACCTGGCCCTCGACGAGGTGCTCACCGGTCGCGTGGGCGACGGGCGCCGCAAGCCGACGCTGCGCATCTGGGAGTGGGACCAGTCGGCCGTCGTGATCGGGTCGTTCCAGTCGTATCGGAACGAGGTCGACCCCGACGGCGCCGCCCGGCACGGCTTCGACGTGGTGCGCCGCATCTCGGGCGGCGGCGCGATGCTCATGGGGGCGGGCCAGATCATCACCTACTCGCTGTACGTGCCGGCGTCGCTCGTCGCCGGGCTGACGTTCGCGGACTCGTACGCGTTCCTCGACGACTGGGTGCTGCAGGCGCTGCGCGCGCTCGGGATCGACGCGACCTACCAGCCGCTCAACGACATCGCCAGCCCGACGGGCAAGATCGGCGGCGCCGCGCAGAAGCGCCTGGCGGGCGGCGGCGTGCTGCACCACGCCACGCTGAGCTACGACATCGACGGCCAGGTCATGACCGAGGTGCTGCGCATCGGCCGCGAGAAGCTCAGCGACAAGGGCACCGCCTCGGCCGCCAAGCGGGTCGACCCGCTCCGCAGCCAGACCGGCATGAGCCGCCGCGAGATCATCGACAGCCTGATCAGGACCTTCCAGGGCTTCACCGGCGCGACGATGGGATCGATCGCCCCCGACGAGTACGCCGAGGCCGAGGCGCTGGTCGCCTCCAAGTTCGCGACCGACGCGTGGCTGCACCGGGTTCCTTGAGCGAGGGTCCCTTGAGCCAGGGATCCGTGACTCGCGGATCCGTCACGGTCCACCACGGCGACAACCTCGAGGTCGCCCGCACCCTGCCCGACGGCGCGTTCACGCTGATCTACCTCGACCCGCCGTTCAACACGGGCCGCGCCCGCGAGCACCGCACGCAGACCGCCCGGCGTTCGGACACAACGCAGGACCTCAGCGCCGTCGACGGCGTGTCGGAGCCGCGACACGCCGATCCGGCCTCAGAAGTCCTGCGTTCTGTCGGACCCGCCCCGGTCGTTGAGCGGAGCGAAGCGGAGTCGAAACGCACGGAATCCCCCGTCCGGGTCTGGGCGGGCTACCGCGGCGGCGGATACGAGCGCATCCGGGGCGCGCTGCGCACGTACGACGACCGGTTCGACGACTACTGGGCGTTCCTCGAGCCGCGGGTGGTCGAGGCGTGGCGGCTGCTGGCCGACGACGGAACGCTGTACCTGCACCTGGACTATCGCGAGGCGCACTACGCCAAGGTGATGCTCGACGCGGTGTTCGGGCGCGAGTGCTTCCTCAACGAGCTGATCTGGGCGTACGACTACGGCGCCAAGTCGCGCAGCCGCTGGCCCACGAAGCACGACACGATCCTGGTCTACGTGAAGGATCCGGATCGCTACTGGTTCGATTCCGAAGCGGTCGACCGCGAGCCGTACATGGCACCGGGCCTGGTCACGGCCGAGAAGGCCGCGCGCGGCAAGCTGCCCACCGACGTGTGGTGGCACACGATCGTCACGACGAGCGGGCGCGAGCGCACGGGCTACCCCACTCAGAAGCCCGAGGGGATCCTGCGGCGCATCGTGCAGGCCTCGTCGCGCCCCGGCGACCGCGTGCTGGACCTGTTCGCGGGCAGCGGCACGACCGGAGCGGTCGCGTCGGCGCTCGGCCGCGACGCGGTCCTGGTCGACGAGAGCCCCGAGGCCATCCGGATCATCCGGGAAAGGATTCCCCACGCGCTCCTGCATCCCTAGGGTGAGAGGTATGCGATTCGGAATCTTCATCCCGCAGGGCTGGCGCTTCGACCTGGTGGGCATCGACCCCGCCGCGCACTGGAGCACGATGCAGTCGCTCGCGCTGACCGCCGACGCGGGTCCGTGGGAGTCGCTGTGGGTCTACGACCACTTCCACACCACGCCGGTGCCGAGCGACGAGGCCACGCACGAGGCCTGGACGCTCATGTCGGCGTTCGCGGCGTCCACGTCGCGCATCCGCCTCGGCCAGATGTGCACGTGCATGGGCTACCGCAACCCGGCGTACCTCGCGAAGGTCGCCGCGACGGTCGACCACGTCTCGGCCGGCCGCGTCGAGATGGGCATCGGCGGCGGCTGGTACGAGCACGAGTGGCGCGCGTACGGCTACGGCTTCCCCGAGATCCCGCACCGCCTCAGGATGCTCGGCGAGGGCGTCGAGATCATGAAGCAGGCCTGGGAGACCGGATCCGCGACCCTCGACGGGACGTACTACCAGGTCGACGGCGCGATCGTCCGGCCGCTGCCGCTGCAGGAGGGCGGCATCCCGATGTGGATCGCCGGCGGAGGCGAGAAGGTGACGCTGAAGATCGCCGCGAAGTACGCGAGCTACACGAACTTCAACGGCGGCGTCGAGGTGTTCCGGCAGAAGAGCGAGATCCTGCGCGGGCACACCGACCGCCTCGGGCGCGACTTCGCGGAGATCACGCGCTCGGCCAACTTCAACACCGTGATCGGCGAGACCGAGGCCGAGGTGAAGGACCGTCTCGCGGCCATCCGGGCGCGGGTCGAGCCGTACCTCGGCGACGGCATCGAGCGGTTCATGCACAACTACTCGGCGGGCGAGAGCCTGGTCGGAACGGTCGAGCAGGTCACCGAGAAGCTCGCTGGCATGCGGGACGCGGGCATGGGCTACGCGATCCACTACTTCCCCGAGTCGGCGTACGACCGCTCCGGCGTCGAGCTGTTCGAGCAGAAGGTGATCCCCGCGCTCGGCTGACCGGCTCGGAAGACCGGCCGCGCTGACCGGTCTTCCGGATGTCGGTGGCCGGTCCTAGCGTGGGGGACATGGCCACGGATGCCTCCATCGCGCCCCCGAGAACGGGATGCGCACCTTCCTGCATGTCCTCGTCAACACGGCCGTCGCGAACATCACGACGAGCTTCCTGTGGTTCGGGCTGACGTTCTGGATCTACGCCGAGACGCGCAACGTGATCGCCACCGGCGTGATCGGCGGCGCCTACATGCTGTTCATCTCGGTGTTCAGCATGTTCTTCGGCACCATGGTCGACCGGTTCCGCAAGAAGCCCGTGATGCTGTGGGCGACCATGGCGGCGTTCGTCGTGTTCTGCCTCGACACCGCGCTGTTCTTCTGGGTGGGCGAGGCCGCCATCGTCGACCTGACCACGCCCTGGTTCTGGATCTTCGCGGTCGTGATGCTCGCGGGCGCGGTCGTCGAGCAGCTCCGCAGCATCGCGCTGTCGACGACGGTCACCCTGCTCGTCCCGGACGAGCGCCACGCGAACGCGAACGGCATGGTCGGCACCGTGCAGGGCGTCTCGATGCTCGTGACGAGCGTCCTGAGCGGCCTGTCGGTCGGCTACCTCGGCATGGGGTGGACGCTCGTGATCGGCCTCGCCGCCATGCTGCTCGCGATGCTGCACCTGGCGGCGCTGCGCATCCCCGAGCGCGAGATCTTGCACGTGGAGGGGACGACGAAGTGGGTCGACATCCGCGGCGGCTGGCAGGCGGTGCTGGCGGCGCGGGGCCTGCTCGCCCTCGTGCTGTTCTCGACCATCAACAACCTGGTCGGCGGCGTGTACATGGCGCTGATGGACCCGTACGGCATCGACCTGTTCGAGGTGCAGGGCTGGGGCATCTGGTTCGCCGTGGCCTCGACCGGCTTCATCGCGGGCGGCGCGGTGATCGCGGCGACGGGCCTCGGCAAGCGGCCCATGCGGACGATGCTGCTGATCGCGGCCTTCATCGGCCTGGTCGGCGCGGTGTTCACGCTGCGCGAGTGGGGATGGCTGTTCATCCTCGGCTGCTGGGTCTACATGGCGTTCATCCCCGCGGTCGAGGCGGCCGAGCAGACGGTCATCCAGCGCGTGGTCCCCTACGAGAAGCAGGGCCGCGTGTTCGGCTTCGCGATGACGTTCGAGGCCGCGGCCGCGCCGATCACCTCGCTGCTGATCGCGCCGATCGCACAGGTGTGGGTCATCCCGTACATGCGCGAGGAGGGCGAGGCGCAGTGGTCGTGGCTCCTCGGCGAGGGCGTGAACCGCGGCATCGCGCTGATCTTCCTCGTCGCCGGCCTCATCTGCACGCTGATCGCGGTGCTCGCGTTCCTCACGCCGCAGTACCGCGAGCTGTCGGCGCAGTACGAGGAGGCCGCCCCCGCGCCGGAGGAGAGCGAGGCCGCCGCGGGCGAGACCCCCTCGGGCGACGCGATCGCCTCGAAGGCGGGCGGCCTCCCGGAGCAGCCCGACCCGTCCTGACCCGGTCGTTCCGGTGCGTTTCGGCCCATATCCCGTGGCATGAGGGCGCGAAGGCACCGGAACGGCAGGCGGATGCGCCTGACCGTCCTGCCGACGAAACGGCCCTCGGTGATCCTCTCGTCCCAGCTCTGGACCTGCGGTCCCTGGGCGGCTGCAGCATCGCTCACGATCACGTCCGCTCTCGTGGATCGCACGTTCGCCTACCGGACGCTGTTGTCCGGTCAGTAGAGTACACGGGATGACCGCTCCCGAGACGCCCCCGCGGCGGCCCAACCGCGGCCCGGCGGCCGCTGCCGGCAACCGCCGTGCCCTGATCGCGGCCGCGCGCGAGATCTTCGCGGCCGAGGGCCCGTCCGCGCCGTTCACCGCGATCGCCAAGCGCGCCGGGGTCGGTCAGGGCACGCTGTACCGGCACTTCCCCGACCGCGTCTCGCTCGCGGTCGCGGTGTTCGAGGAGAACGTCGTCGCGCTCGAGGACGAGCTCGGCGACGACGGCACCACCGCCGACCTGCTCGACCGCATCGTCGAGCAGGCGACCGCGTCGACGGCGCTCGTCCAGCTGCTGCTCGGGCGCGAGACCGACCCGCGCACGGTCGAGCTCGCGTCGCGCTTCGAGGGGCTCGTCGCGACCCTGATCGAGCGCGACCGCGCGGCCGGCCGGATCGGCGCCCACGTCGAGCCCGCGGACGTCGCGATCGCCGTGAGCATGCTCGCCCACGAGCTCGCCGCCACGCCCGAGCCCGACCGCGAGCCCGCCGCGCACCGCGCCCGCCGCCTCTTCGACGCCGCGTTCGCCCCGCGCTGACCGGCGTGGACCCGTCCGGAGCGACGGCGCGCCCGTCAAGCACTGGGCGGCATCCGCTCGGGACGGTCAGTATGGGAGCACCTGCCGCCGACGAGGGGACGACGACATGACGTGGGGACGCCGCAAGCCCGTGAAGGTCCAGAACTCCCAGTTCGACGCTCCACCCGTCCCCGCGGTGCGGCGCCTGTGGACCGACGGCCTCGGCACGCTCGCGACGCGCTCCCTCCAGATCATCGCCGTGGTGCTGCTCGCCGCGGGCATCATCTGGGGGCTGAGGTCGCTGACCCTGGTGGTGATCCCGGTGCTGCTCGCGCTCATCCTCGCGAGCGCGTTCGAGCCCCTCATGGCGGCGCTGCGCCGGCGCGGGATCGGCTCGATGCCTGCCACGCTCCTGGTGCTGCTCGCGATCCTGCTCGCGCTCGGCGCGGTGGGGTGGATCATCGTCAGCGCCGTGAGCAGCCAGTGGCGCGAGCTCTACGACCAGGCCCGTCGCGGCATCGACCAGGTGCTCGCGTGGGCCGGCACGCTTCCGTTCGACATCGACCAGCAGCAGATCCAGGAGTGGCTGGATCAGCTCACGGCGTTCGTGACGAGCGCCCAGTTCGGCAGCGGCGCGCTCGCCGGGGTCGGCGCCGTGGCCGACTTCGTCACCGGGCTCGTGCTGATGGTGGTCGTGCTGTTCTTCCTGCTGAAGGACGGCCCGGAGATCTGGGAGTTCCTGCGCCGGCCGTTCACGGGTGAGTGGCACGACCGGGCCAAGCGCGCCGGCCGCGTCACGGTCGACACGCTCGGCGCGTACGTGCGGGGCACGGCGACGGTCGCGGCCGTCGACGCCGTGGGCATCGGCATCGGCCTGGCCATCCTGCAGGTGCCGCTGTGGCCGGCCCTGGCCGTGCTCGTGTTCGTGCTGGCGTTCATCCCGATCGTCGGCGCGGTGCTCGCCGGCATCATCGCCGCGCTGGTGGCGCTCGTCGCCAACGGCCTGGTCGCCGCGCTCATCGTGGTCGGCATCGTGATCGTCGTCAACCAGCTCGAGGGCAACTTCCTGCAGCCCGTGCTGATGGGGCGGGCGCTCAAGCTGCACGAGCTGGTCATCCTGATCGCGCTGACGATCGGCACCGTGCTGAGCGGCATCATCGGCGCGGTCCTCGCCGTGCCGCTGACGGCGGTCGCGTGGGGCATCATCAAGGTCTGGGACGGCCCGGGCCTCGCCGCCCGCTGGGCCCGCCCGAAGAACGGGCCCCGCACGGCCTGACCGGCCGCGGAGCGCATCCACCGCCCGGCCCGCAACCCCCTTGCCGCATCCCGATGGCTGGGATCGCATGGGGGGATGACCGACTACGGCTATCACTGCTCGCACGAGCAGATCGCCCCGTCCCGCCTGCTGCGCCACGTGGTCCGCGCGCAGGAGGCCGGGTTCGACGCGGCGATGTGCTCCGACCACCTGACCCCGTGGGGCGTGGCGCAGGGCGAGAGCGGCTACGCGTTCTCGTGGCTCGGTGCCGCGCTCGCGTCCACCGACCTGCCGTTCGGCGTGGTGACGGCGCCCGGGCAGCGCACGCATCCCGTGACGACCGCGCAGGCCATCGCGACGCTGGGCGAGATGTTCCCCGGGCGGTTCTGGGCGGCGCTCGGATCCGGCGAGGCGCTCAACGAGCACGTCACCGGCGACGCCTGGCCCGACAAGGCCACGCGCGAGCGGCGGCTGCGCGAGTGCGTGGGCATCATCCGCGCGCTGCTCGCGGGCGAGGAGGTGACCCACCACGGCGAGGTGCAGGTCGACCGCGCCCGCGTGTGGTCGCGACCGGCCGAACCGCCCGCGCTCGTCGCCGCCGCGGTGTCGCCGGAGTCGGCGGCGGCGCACGCCGAATGGGCCGACGGCCTGATCACGGTCGGATGCGACCCGCGCGCGCTGCGCGAGGTCGTCGAGGCGTACCGCGAGGCCGGGGGACGGGGGCCCGCCCGCCTGCAGGTGCATCTCGCGTGGGGCCCGGATGACGACGCCGCGCTCGCGATGGCCCGCCACGACTGGCCGAACGGCGCGATCACGCCCCCGGACGCCTGGGATCTGCCGACTCCCGAGGAGTTCGATCAGCGGGCGGCGTCCGTGACCGACGATCAGCTCCGCGCGGCCGTGCTGATCTCGAGCGACCCCTCGGTGCACCGCGACCGGATCGCCGAGCTCGCCGACGCGGGCTTCGACGCCGTCATGCTGCATCAGGTGGGCGCCGACGCGGACGCGCAGGAGGCGTTCATCGACACGTTCGGCGAGCGCGTCCTGCCCGAGCTGAGGAGCCTGTCGTGACCAAGCCGGTGCCCATCGACGCGGCCGACCTGTGGTGGCGGCACGCGGTCTTCTACTGCCTCGACATCGAGACGTTCCAGGACTCCGACGGCGACGGCGTCGGCGACATCCCGGGCCTGATCTCCCGCGTGCCGTACCTGGCCGACCTCGGGGTGACCTGCCTGTGGCTGATGCCCTTCTTCCCGACCGCGCACCGTGACGACGGCTACGACATCACGGACTTCTTCGCGGTCGACCCGCGCCTCGGCACGCTCGGCGACCTGGTCGAGCTCGTTCGTGTGGCGCGCAGCCACGGCATCCGGATCATCATCGACTTCGTCATGAACCACACCTCCGACCAGCACCCGTGGTTCCGGCAGGCGCGCCGCTCGGCCGACGACCCGAAGCGGCACTGGTACGTCTGGCGCGACGAGCCGCCGGAGAAGCCGGATCCGCCGGTCTTCCCCGGCGACGAGGACAGCACGTGGACGTACGACGAGAAGGCGGGGCAGTACTTCCTGCACCACTTCTTCCACACGCAGCCGGACCTCAACGTCGCGCTCCCGGAGGTGCGGCGCGAGATCGACAAGAACCTCGGGCTGTGGCTCGAGATCGGCATCTCGGGGTTCCGCATCGACGCCGTGCCGTTCATGTTCAGCAGCGCCGTGACCGACACCGGCGCGCACGGCTCGAACGCGGGCGGCACGGGCGGCGACGGCACGGCCGCGGACGAGTACGACGGCATGGACCACCTCGCGCGCATCCGCGGGTTCGTCTCGCGACGCAGCGCCGAGGCGTTCCTGCTCGGCGAGGTCAACCTGCCGTACGAGCAGCAGATGGCGTGGTTCGGGCAGGCCCGGGACGGCCTGCAGCTGCAGTTCGACTTCCCGACCATGCAGCGCCTCTACCTGGCGCTGGCGCGCGGCGACGCGACGCCGCTGGCGGAGACGCTGCGCAGCCGCCCAGCGGTCGATGTCTCGCAGCAGTGGGCGCACTTCGTCCGCAACCACGACGAGCTGACGCTGGATCAGCTCTCGGACGAGGAGCGCGACGAGGTCTTCGCGGCCTACGCGCCGGACGAGGGGATGCGCGTGTACGGGCGCGGCATCCGGCGCCGGCTGCCCTCGATGCTGGAGGACGAGCGGGCCGTGCGGATGGTGTACTCGCTGATCTTCTCGCTGCCCGGCGCGCCCGTGCTGTTCTACGGCGAGGAGATCGGGATGGGGGACAACCTCGAGATCGACGGCCGGATCGCCGTGCGCACGCCGATGCAGTGGACGCGCGACGGCGGCTTCACCACCGCCCCGCCGCGCCGGCAGGTGCGGCCCATGGCGGCGGAGCCGTACGGGCCCGAGGGCGCCAACGTCGAGGACCAGCGATCGGACCCGGGGTCGCTGTGGCGGCACATCCAGCGCCTGACCCGGATGTACCGCGATGCGCCGTCGCAGGCGTGGTCGGACCTCGAGGTGCTCAAGGGGGCGCCGCCGCAGGTCTTCGCGCACGTCTGCCGCGGCGAGGGATGGGCGATGCTCGCGCTGCACAACCTCTCGCGCGAGGGGACGACCGTGCGCGTGACCGTCGCGCCGGAGTCATCGGATGAGGCCTGGATGACCGACCGCGTCACCGAGGAGCGGATCGACGCCTCGGCGCCCATCGCGCTCGAGCTGGAGCCCTACGGCTGGCGCTGGCTGGAGCTCGATCCGGCGGACGCGAAGGTGCGCGTGCGCTGAGCGACCCGGGCGCAGACGACCCGGCCCGGAACGCGGCGAGGCCGCGCGGGGGACGCCCCGCGCGGCCTCGTGCCGTGATGCGCCGGTCTCAGGCGCGCGTGACCTGCACGACCGAGGGGCGCGGGCCGCCCCACTTGCCGTCCGCGAACGAGCCCTCGGCGACGTAGTCGGGGAACAGCGAGCGCTGGGCGCCCCACGTGCCGTCCTCGCCCGGGTGCTGCACCGCGATGAACACGCTGCCCTCGACGTCGTGGATGACCGGGCCGCAGGTCTCGGCGTCCCGCGGGACGGCGAGGAACTGCTGCACGTGGCCGCGCTCGGCGCCGCGCAGCGGCACGCGGAACAGACCGTCGTTGTAGCCGATCGTCCCCGGCGCGCCGTCGGTCGAGATCCACAGGTTGCCGGCCGAGTCGAACGCCACATTGTCGGGGCACGAGATCGGCGAGACCTTGTCGGCCGGGAAGCCCGCGAAGTACGTGTACGAGTTCTTCGCCGGGTCGCCGCAGAGCAGAAGGATGCTCCAGCCGAACTCGGTGGCGGAGTTGTCCTCGCCCGCCTCGGTGATCTCGATGACGTGGCCGTCGCGGTTCGAGTTGCGCGGGTTGGGCTCGGTCGCGCCCTCCTTGCCCACCTTGCCGCGGTCGGTGTTGTTCGTGCAGGCGACGTAGACGCGGCCGGTCTTGGGGTTCGGCTCGACGTCCTCTGCGCGGTCCATCTTGGTGGCGCCCACGGCGTCGGCCGCGAGGCGCGCGTTCACCAGGACCTCCTCGACCGTGAAGCCGGGGACGGCGCTCTCGTCGTTCAGCATCAGCGGCACCCACTTGCCGGTGCCGTCGAACTCGCCGTCCGAGGGCAGGGCACCCGTGCCCGTGATCTCGGAGACCGGGGAGTCGCCCGTGAACTTGGCCACGTACAGCGAGCCCGACGACAGCAGCGTCTTGTTGTGCGCGCGGGCCTCGGCGCTCGATCCGGGCTGGAACTTCTGCGACGACACGAACTTGTAGAGGTAGTCGAAGCGCTCGTCGTCGCCCATGTAGGCGACCGCGTGGCCCGACGCGCTGATCGTGACGTTGGCGCCCTCGTGCTTGAAGCGGCCCAGGGCGGTGTGCTTCACCGGAGGCTCATCCGGGTTCTGCGGGTCGATCTCGACGATCCAGCCGAAGCGGTTGGGCTCGTTCAGGTAGCCCTCCTTGGTGGCGTCGAAGCGGGGGTCGATCGCCTCCCAGCCGTAGGTCGAGGGCGTGCTGCGCAGCCCGTAGCGCTTCTGCGCGGCCGAGACGCCCGGCGCGACGAAGTAGCCGTTGAAGTTCTCCTCGCCGGAGACGACGGTGCCCCACGGGGTCGTGCCGCCGGCGCAGTTGCCGAACGTGCCGAGGATGGTGCGGCCCTCGGGGTCGTCGACCGTCTTCAGCAGGTCGGAACCGGCGGCGGGGCCGTCGACGGCGAAGGGGGTGTCGGCCGTGATGCGGCGGTTGCGGGCGCCGCCCACGACGTAGCTCCACCGGTCGCCGGGGCGCTTGCGCTCGAGGTCGACGACCGACAGGCCGTGCGCGGCCTTCGAGACGCGGAGCTGCTCGTGGCGCTCCTCCTCGGACGCGGCCGGCGGGAACATGATGCCCGGGTTGACGTACTCGTGGTTGTTCACGAGCACCGCGGTGCGGCCGCCGCGGTCGTGGATGATGTCGAGGTAGTCGGCGTTGTAGCCGAACTGGCGCGCCTGCTTCTCGGCGGTCTGGTTGAAGGGGTCGAACGCGTCGGCCTCGTCGAACAGCGGCTCACCCCAGCGGATGATCGGATCCCAGCGGAACCCCTCGGGCACGGTGACGGCATCCACGTCGGCCGACACGGGCGCGATCGGCGTGAAGCCGAAGGCGCGGCCGTCGTTCGGCCCGACCATCTGGGCGGTCGCGGCCGTGGCGCGGTCGCCCCCGGTGGTCGCGGCGGCGATCACGATCGCCGAGGCGGCGGCGGCACCGCCGGCGAGCACGGCGCGGCGGCTGAGCGCGGCACTCGCGATGTCGCGGAAGTAGCCGTTCTCCGAGGTGTTGGGCGCGGCGTGGAAGCACGCGTTGTCGCACTTCAGGTGACAGGTGACCGCACTGCGCTTGCCGTGCGTGCGGCCGGTCATCAGGAGGTTGAGCAGGGGCCGGCGGGCACCGGCGTCGGGCGTCTGGGGGATCAGTGCACTCATGCCACCCACCGTGGCCCGAGCGGTTGAGACGCAGGCGACGCGAAGGTGAACGCGAGGTGACATCTTCCGGTCCCCGGCCCGCGGCCATGCCGCAGGCCGGGACGGACCCGGGGTCAGCCGCCCAGGGCGGCGGTCACCACGGCGCGGGCCTCATCCTGCACGGTGCGCAGGTGCTCCTCGCCGCGCAGCGACTCGGCGTACAGCTTGTAGACGTCCTCGGTGCCCGACGGGCGTGCGGCGAACCACGCGCTCGCGGTCTGCACCTTGAGCCCGCCGATCGCGGCGCCGTTGCCCGGCGCCTCCGTGAGCTTGGCGACGATCTCCTCGCCCGCGAGCGTCGTGGCGGTCACGGCGTCGGGGCCCAGCTTGCCGAGCGCGGCCTTCTGCTCGGGCGTCGCGGCGGCGTCCACGCGCTGGTAGGCCGACGCCCCGAACTCGGCCTCGAGCTCGGCGTAGCGCTGCGAGGGCGTCTTGCCCGTCACGGCCAGGATCTCCGCCGCGAGCAGGCACAGCAGGATGCCGTCCTTGTCGGTCGTCCAGACCGTGCCGTCCTTGCGCAGGAACGACGCGCCCGCCGACTCCTCGCCGCCGAACGCGACCGAGCCGTCGATCAGGCCGGGCACGAACCACTTGAAGCCGACCGGCACCTCGAGCAGCGTGCGGCCGAGCGACGCCGCGACCTTGTCGATCATCATCGACGACACGAGCGTCTTGCCCACCGCGGCGTCGGACGACCAGCCCGGACGGTGCGAGAACAGGTAGTCGATCGCGACCGCCAGGTAGTGGTTCGGGTTCATCAGGCCCGCGTCGGGCGTGACGATGCCGTGCCGGTCGGCGTCGGCGTCGTTGCCGGTCAGGATGTCGTACTCGCTGCGCTTGGCGACGAGCGACGCCATCGCGGAGGGCGACGACGGATCCATCCGGATCTTCTCGTCCCAGTCCAGCGTCATGAACCGCCAGGTCGGGTCGACATCCGGGTTCACGACGGTCAGGTCGAGCCCGTAGTGCTCCGCGATCAGCGCCCAGTACTCGACCGACGCGCCGCCGAGCGGGTCGGCGCCGATGCGCACGCCCGCCTCGCGGATGGCGTCGATGTCGATGATCGAGGCGAGGTCGCGCACGTACGCGTCGCGGAAGTCGTAAGTGCCCAGGGCGCCGGCGTCGATGTCGGCGAAGCGGACCCGCTTGACGCCCTCGAGGCCCGCCTCGATCAGCTGGTTGGCGCGCGCGGCGATCCAGCTCGTGGCGTCGGTGTCCGCCGGGCCGCCGTGCGGCGGGTTGTACTTGAAGCCGCCGTCGGCCGGCGGGTTGTGGCTCGGGGTCACGACGATGCCGTCGGCTCGGCCGGGGTCGGCGTCCGCGAGGTCGCGGTTGAAGGTCAGGATGGCGAGGCTCAGCGCGGGCGTCGGCACCCACGAGTCGCGGGAGTCGAGGCGCACGTCCACCGCGTTCGCGACCAGCACCTCGATCGCGCTGCGCTCGGCCGGCAGCGACAGCGCGTGGGTGTCGCGGCCGAGGAAGAGCGGGCCCTGGATGCCCTGCTCGGCGCGGTAGTCGACGATCGCCTGGGTCGTGGCGAGGATGTGCTGCTCGTTGAAGCTCGTGCTGAGGCTCGAGCCACGATGGCCGCTCGTGCCGAACGCCACACGCTGCGAGGGCTGCGACGGATCGGGGACGCGGTCGTAGTAGGCGTTGATCAGCTCATCGACGTCGATGAGGTCGGAGGCTTCGGCAGGGAGTCCGGCTCGGCTCGTCATGGCACCCATCCTCGCACGCGTCACCCGGCCGCGCCCATCGGTGTTCGATGGCTAGGCTGAGGGCCATGCCGTCGGATGCCGCTCCTCGTCGCACGTACAGCTACCTGGGCCCTGCCGGCACCTTCACGGAGGCGGCGCTCGACCAGGTGCCCGAGGCGCGCGGTCAGATCTGGCACTCCGTGCACAACGTCGGCGAGGCGCTCGCCGACGTCGCGGCGGGCCGCAGCGACGCCGCCATGATCGCGATCGAGAACTCGATCGACGGCGGCGTCTCGACCGCGCAGGATGCGCTCGCGCGCATCCCGAACCTGCGGATCGTCGGCGAGTACCTCGTGCCCGTCGAGTTCGTGCTCGTCGGCAAGCCCGGCGCGCGGCTCGAGGACGTGCAGCTCGTGAGCGCGCATCCGGTCGCGTACGCCCAGTGCCTCGGGTGGCTCTCGGAGAACCTGCCGACGCACCAGCACGTGCCCGCCTCGAGCAACGTCGCGAGCGCAGTCGGCATCCTGGACGGCTCGAGCCCCGCGGACGCCGCCATCGCCCCGCCCGGCATCACGGCGCACCACGACGTGGAGGTGCTGGCGCGGGGCATCGGCGACAACCCCGACGCCGTGACGCGCTTCGTGCTGGTCAGCGGCCCGACCCCGCCGCCCGCGCCGACCGGGGCCGACAAGACCAGCGTGATCGTCGAGCTGCCCGAGGACCGCGCGGGCACCCTGCTCGAGATGCTCGAGCAGTTCTCGACGCGCGGCATCAACCTGAGCCTCATCCAGTCGCGCCCGATCGGCGACGCCCTGGGGCGCTACCGCTTCGTGATCGACGCGGACGGCCACATCCTGGACGAGCGCATGGCGGACGCCCTGATGGGCCTGCGTCGCTTCAGCCCGAACGTCGTGTTCCTCGGCTCGTACCCGCGCGCCGACCGAGCGATCGTGCAGTACAGCGACCGCTACTCCGACGAGGTCTTCGTCGAGGCGCGCGACTGGCTCCGCGGCCTCATCGCGGGCGAGCCCGACCAGTAGCCCGGCGCCCGGTCCTTCGTGAACCTGTGGAGAGCAGGACCCCGGCTCGCGTAGCGTGCGGCACCGTGAGGGGATGGGGATTCGGCGCGAGCTGCCACCGGAGCTGGGCGGCGTCTTCGCGGTGGGACGGGCGCGCGACGCGGGTGTCGGACGCGGTCGCCTCCGCGGATCGGACCTGACGTCGACGTTCCACGGGGCGCGGTCGGTCCGGGTCGAGCGTCCGGATCCGGATGACGTGCCGGACGTCGCGAAGGAGCGCGCGCGAGTGCTCGCGCAGGTCCGCGAGCTCGCGGCCGTGCTCGCCGATCCCGCGTTCTTCGCGGGAATCACCGCGGCGATGGTGCACGGCATCCCACTCCCGCCGTTCCATCACTCGGTGAGGCGGGCCGGCGGGGGTGGGCCTCCCGAGCTCACGCCGCTCGTCGTCGGCGTCCACAAGCCGCGCTCGCCGGTGCGGCGCGCCCGTGTGCGCGGCATCCATCTCGATCCGGCACTGGCCCCGGTCGTCGAGGTCGACGGCATTCGCGTGACGGATCTCGCCTCGACCTGGGCGATGCTCGGCGTCGAGCTGGGTGAGCGCGATCTCGTCGCGGCGGCGGACCACCTGCTGCGGATCCCGCGCCACCCGGGCGGCGTCGCGGCGCCGAGAGGCTGCGTCGCGCGCTGGCTCGGGCTCGCACCGGATCCTCCTCGCCACGCGAGTCGCGGCTTCGCCTGATCCTGGTCGACGGCGGCCTGCCCGAGCCCGTGCTGGACTACGACGTGTCAGCTCCGTATGGCGCGTTCGTCGCGTGCCTCGATCTCGCGTACCCGGAGTGGAAGGTCGGGTACGAGTACGACGGCTCCGGTCACCGCACCCAGGCGCAGTTCGAGCGCGATGTGGCCAAGCGGGAGTGGCTCGCCGATCTCGGCGGGGACGTGCTGCACTTCACCGCACGCGACCTCCGGGGACCTGAGCGCGAGGTCGTCCGCCGCGCCCGCGCAGCGCTCATCCGCCAGGGCGTCGCGAAGGTATGAGATATGGACCTTCGGGGCAGCCCGGAGGTGCATATCTCATACCTTCAGCCCAGCTCGTCGGCGAGGAGCTCGAGGGTCTGGGTGCGGCCGGGGGAGGCGTCGAGGGGCTCCGCGGCGTAGGTGCCCGCGGCGGGCGAGATCATGACCTCGTCCACGCCGTACCGCGCGGCGAACTCGCGCAGGCCGGCGGCGACGTCCGGGCCCGTGCCCACGAACCAGCGCGAGCGCACGCCGTCGACCAGGCTCTGCTCGAGCGGATCGGACGGGGTCGCGAGGGCCTCGTCGACCGTCTCGAGCGCGCGCATCGGCTTGTTGGTGCGCAGGCGCGCGAACTGCCGCAGCTGAGGGAGCGCCCGCTCTTCGGCCTCCTCGGTCGTCGCCGCCGCGACCGCGTTCGCCGTGACGAACGTGCGCGGGGCGTCGAGGTGCTCGCTCGGCTGGAACTGCTTGCGGTACAGCTCTATCGCGCGCTCGAGGCCGTCGCCCGCGAAGTGGTTCGCGAACACGTAGGGCAGGCCGTAGGCCGCGGCCAGGGTGGCGGAGTAGTCGCTCGAACCGAGCAGCCACACCTCGGGCACACCGGATGCCGCGGGCGTCGCGTGCACCTCGTACTCGCCTCCGCTCGTGAAGCGGACGGTCGCGCCCTCCGCGCCCACGAGCTTGAGGATGTCGGTGATGTGCTGCGGGAACTGCTCGACCTCGCTGGTCGTGCCCGAGCGCCGCAGCAGCTGGGTGATGACGGGGTCGCTGCCGGGCGCGCGGCCGATGCCGAGGTCCACCCGCCCCGGCGCGATCGCCTCGAGGGCGGCGAACTGCTCGGCGACGATCAGGGGCGCGTGGTTCGGCAGCATCACGCCGCCCGAGCCGACCCGGATGCGCGAGGTCTGCATCGCGGCGGCCGCGATCAGCACCGGCGGGGCCGTGGATGCCACTGCCGGCATGTTGTGGTGCTCGGCGAACCAGTACCGCCGGTACCCCAGCTCGTCGGCCCGCCGGGCGAGTGACATCGACGCCGTCACCGCCTGGACGCTGGATTGACCGGTGCGCACCGGCACCAGATCGAGCACGGACAGGGACAGACTCTTCGCGTCGCTCATCGTCAGCCCCAACCCGCCGCTGAGCGAGAGCATTCCCATAGCCTGAAACGCATGGATGCCGAGGTCTTCTACGTGCTGGTCGGGGCGCTCGCCGTGGGAGCCCTCGCGCGCTGGCGCGGCTGGCCGGCGCCGCTCGTGATCACGGTCGCGGCCATCCTGGTCTCGCTCATCCCGGCGATCCCGACGCTCGACATCGACGGTCACCTGCTGCTGAATCTGACGCTGCCGCCGCTGCTGTACTCGGCCGCGCTCGAGGTGTCCTTCGTCGGCTTCGCGCGCAGCCTGCCGCACATCCGGCGGCTCGGCATGGGTCTCGTGCTCGTCACCGCGCTGGTCGTCGGCCTCGTGGCGTGGTGGATCATGCCGGAGCTCGGCTTCGCGGGCGCGCTGCTGCTGGGCGCGATCGTCGGCCCGCCCGACGCCGTCTCGGCCGCCGCCGTGGGCCGCAAGCTCGGGCTGCCCCGCCGGGTGATGACCGTGCTGTCCGGCGAGAGCCTGATCAACGACGCCACGTCGCTCACGCTCGTGCGGGTGTTCGCCGCGATCGTCGCCGGCGCCACGGTCACGGTGTGGGACGGCCTGTGGGCGTTCGCGGTCGCGGTGGTGCTCGGCGTCGCGATCGGCCTGGTCTTCGGCATCGTGCTGCACCAGCTGCGCGTGCGGCTCGACGACCCGGTCGTGGTCGGGACGGCCGGGCTGGTGGTGCCGTTCGGCGCGTACGCGATCGCGGAGCACCTCGGCGGATCGGGCGTGCTCGCGGTCGTCGCCATGGGGCTGTACGTGGGCTTCCACGCCCCGCGCACCGACTACACGACGCGACTGCAGGAGCGCCCGCTCTGGCAGTCGGCCGACTTCCTGCTCGAGAGCTTCGTGTTCGCCTACATCGGGCTGCAGTTCCCGCGCGTGCTGAGCGAGCTCGGCGCGCGCGACGCGGGCGTGACGATCGCGCTCGCCCTGGCGGTGTTCGCCGTGGTGCTCGCGGTTCGGCCCGTGTTCGTCTACGCCAGCTACGCGTGGGGGCGGATGTGGCAGCGCATCCGGATCATGCGCTGGAAGCACGCGCAGGAGGCGTTCCGAAGGAACCCGGACGACCCGCACGCCGCGATCATCCGCAAGCGGCGCGACAAGCTGGCCGCGCGCGGCATCGAGCTGAACGAGCGCAACCTGCGCCAGCGCATCCTCGAGCCCGCGCTCTCGGTGCAGGAGCGCGCGGTGGTGTCGTGGGCCGGGATGCGCGGAGTCGTCACGCTCGCGATGGCCGCCGCGCTGCCCGACCTCACGGGCGACGCGATGCCCGAGTCGCACGTCCAGAAGCTGGTCGTGGTGGCCTTCGTCGTGACGGTGGGCACGCTGCTGCTGCAGGGCCTCACGCTCGCGCCGCTCATCCGGGCGCTCGGCGTCGGCGCCGACGAGGAGCACCGGCAGGACGCCGCGCAGGTGCGGGCGATCCAGGCCCGCAGCCAGGAGGTCGGCAAGGCGTACCTGCGCGCGCGGCGCTCGGAGTGGAAGGAGCGCTTCGGCCCCGGCGGCGCCGAGGTCTTCGACCGGATGGCGCAGTCGCTGCTGAAGGTCGAGCGCGACACCGACCGCGCCGGCCAGGTGCTCGAGACGGCCGACGGCGCGGCGCCGGCCGGCCCGACGTACGAGGACCTCGTCGCACTGTCCAAGGGGTGGCTCGAGGCGCGGCGCACGATGCTGCTCGAGGAGCGCGACCGCGGCAACCTCGGCGAGGAGGTCATGCGCGAGCTCATGACGGCGATCGACGCCGAGGAGCTCGCGATCGACACCCGCGGCGCGGTCCGGGACTTCGCCCGCGACTGAGAGCGCTCGCCGCGTCAAGCCCCCGGGTCGCGCGCTATGCCCACGGCGAACACGCGACCGCGGCGCCCGCCCGCTCGTTACCGTGGAGTCACGGCGTCGGAAGGCGTCACTGGCCTATGCGCCCGGAGGAGTGACATGTTCGAGAGATTCACCGACCGTGCCCGTCGTGTGGTCGTCCTCGCCCAGGAAGAGGCGAAGATGCTCAACCACAACTACATCGGCACCGAGCACATTCTGCTCGGGCTGATCCACGAGGGCGAGGGCGTCGCCGCCAAGGCGCTCGAGTCGCTCGGCATCTCGCTGGACGCCGTGCGCGAGCAGGTGCAGGACATCATCGGCCAGGGCCAGCAGCAGCCGACCGGTCACATCCCCTTCACCCCGCGCGCCAAGAAGGTGCTCGAGCTCTCGCTGCGCGAGGCGCTGCAGCTGGGCCACAACTACATCGGCACCGAGCACATCCTGCTCGGCCTCATCCGCGAGGGCGAGGGCGTCGCCGCCCAGGTGCTGGTCAAGCTCGGAGCCGACCTGAACAAGGTGCGCCAGCAGGTCATCCAGCTCCTGTCGGGCTACCAGGGCAAGGAGCCCGTCGGCGTCGCGGCGGGCAGCCAGACCGAGAGCGAGGGCGCCAAGGGCGGCTCGCAGGTGCTCGACCAGTTCGGCCGCAACCTGACGCAGGCCGCGCGCGACAACAAGCTCGACCCGGTGATCGGGCGCGAGAAGGAGATCGAGCGCGTCATGCAGATCCTGTCGCGCCGCACCAAGAACAACCCGGTGCTGATCGGCGAGCCCGGCGTCGGCAAGACCGCCGTGATCGAGGGCCTCGCCCAGGCGATCGTCAAGGGCGACGTGCCCGAGACGCTGAAGGACAAGCAGCTGTACTCGCTTGACCTCGGCTCGCTGATCGCCGGATCCCGCTACCGCGGCGACTTCGAGGAGCGCCTGAAGAAGGTGACCAAGGAGATCCGCACGCGCGGCGACATCATCATCTTCATCGACGAGATCCACACGCTCGTCGGCGCGGGTGCCGCCGAGGGCGCGATCGACGCCGCCTCGATCCTGAAGCCGATGCTCGCCCGCGGCGAGCTGCAGACGATCGGCGCCACGACGCTCGACGAGTACCGCAAGCACTTCGAGAAGGACGCCGCGCTCGTGCGCCGCTTCCAGTCGGTGAACGTCGCGGAGCCGTCGCTGCCGCACGCCATCAACATCCTGAAGGGCCTGCGCGACCGCTACGAGGCGCACCACAAGGTGCAGATCACGGACGGCGCGATCGTCGCCGCCGCGAACCTCTCGGACCGCTACGTCAGCGACCGCTTCCTGCCGGACAAGGCCATCGACCTGCTCGACGAGGCCGGCGCCCGCCTGCGCCTGTCGATCCTGTCGTCGCCGCCGGAGCTGCGCGAGTTCGACGAGAAGATCGCCAAGGTGCGCGAGGCCAAGGAGGCCGCGAGCGAGGAGCAGGACTTCGAGAAGGCCGCAGCTCTCCGCGACGAGGAGAAGTCGCTGCTGGCCGAGCGCCTGCGCCTCGAGAAGCAGTGGCGCTCGGGCGACGTGACCACCGCCGCGACGGTCGACGAGGGTCTGATCGCCGAGGTCCTGGCCCAGGCCACGGGCATCCCGGTGTTCAAGCTCACCGAGGAGGAGACCAGCCGTCTCGTCTTCATGGAGAAGGCGCTGCACGAGCGCGTCATCGGCCAGGAGGAGGCGATCGCCGCCCTGTCGAAGACGATCCGCCGCCAGCGCGCCGGCCTCAAGGACCCGAAGCGCCCCTCGGGCTCGTTCATCTTCGCCGGCCCCACGGGCGTCGGAAAGACCGAGCTCGCCAAGGCGCTCGCCGAGTTCCTGTTCGACGACGAGGGCGCGCTGATCTCGCTCGACATGTCGGAGTTCGGCGAGAAGCACACGGTCTCGCGCCTGTTCGGAGCACCTCCCGGCTTCGTCGGCTTCGAGGAGGGCGGCCAGCTCACCGAGAAGGTGCGCCGCAAGCCGTTCTCGGTCGTCCTGTTCGACGAGATCGAGAAGGCCCACCCGGACATCTTCAACTCGCTGCTGCAGATCCTCGAGGAGGGTCGTCTGACCGACGGTCAGGGCCGCGTGGTCGACTTCAAGAACACCGTGATCATCATGACGACGAACCTGGGCTCGTCGGCGATCGCCGGTGGCCCGGTCGGCTTCCAGATCGAGGGCGACACGACGACGACCTACGAGCGGATGAAGGGCAAGGTCGACGAGGAGCTGAAGCGTCACTTCAAGCCCGAGTTCCTCAACCGCGTGGACGACATCATCGTGTTCCCGCAGCTGTCGAAGCCCGAGCTCATCCAGATCGTGGACCTGTTCACCAAGCGTCTCAACGAGCGTCTGCTGGACCGCGACATGACGCTGGAGATGTCGCAGGCCGCCAAGGAGCGCCTGATCGAGATCGGCTTCGACCCCGCGCTCGGCGCGCGCCCGCTGCGTCGTGCGATGCAGCACGAGATCGAGGACCGTCTGTCGGAGCGCATCCTGAGCGGCGAGCTCGACACCGGCCACCACATCAAGGTCGACGTCGAGGACGGTCGCTTCGTGTTCCAGAACGCGCCGCGCGGCGAGACGCTCGCGGTGGGTGTGAACACCCGCGGCGGCATCGCCGGCACGCCGGACATGGCCGCGAACGCGAGCTGATCCTCCGTTCCCCGAAGGGGCGGGCGCCTGCGGGTGCCCGCCCCTTCGGCGTTCGCCGCCGGTCGTTGAGCGGCGGTCGTTGAGCGGAGCGAAGCGGAGACGAAACGCAGGAGCGGAGACGAAACGGCCTGAGCGAGCGCAGCGAGCCGAAGGCTCCCAGGAATCCGCCCCTAGGCTTGACCGCATGACCGAGACCACGGGCGCGCCGTTCCTCGTGCGCCCGGCCCGCGCGGCCGACATGGTGCACATCCACCGCATGCTGGAGCCGTACGTGCAGGAGCGCATCCTGCTGGGCAAGGACCTCGTGGTGCTGTACGAGGCGACGCAGGAGTTCCTGGTCGCCGAGGTCGACGGCACGGTCATCGGATGCGGCGCGCTGCACGTCATGTGGGAGGACCTCGGCGAGGTCCGCACGCTCCTGGTCGACCGCGCGTGGCTGCATCACGGCGTGGGGCGCGCGATCGTCGAGGGTCTCGAGCACAAGGCGCGCGAACTGGGCCTGAAGCGCCTGTTCTGCCTGACCTTCGAGGTCGAGTTCTTCCTGCGCCGCGGCTTCGCGCCGATCGGCGAGCAGATCGTCGACCCGGATGTGTACTCGCAGCTGGTGCGCAGCCGCGACGAGGGCATCGCCGAGTTCCTCGACCTCGCGCACGTGAAGCCCAACACGCTGGGCAACACGCGCATGCTCAAGCTCCTCTAGCGCCCGGCGCGTTCACGCGAAGCGGCCAGCGGGCCCGCCTACCCTGGAAACGTGGGACCCGAGCCTCGTCGTCGACCGTCGCCCGCCGTGTACCGGCGGCGCCGGATCGCCGTGCTGCTGCTCGCCCTGATCGTGGTCGGCGCCGTGGCGTGGCTGCTGATCGCGCAGCCCTGGCAGGCGCTCGCGGCGTCCCAGGCCGACGCGGAGCCCTCGGCCGCGCCGACGACCTCGACGCCCACCCCGACGTCGAACCCGACCCCGACGCCCACGCCGACCTCGACGGTGCCGCCGACGCCGCAGCCGTGCGACCCGAGCGTGATCGAGCTGGTGCCGCTCGTCAACGGCCAGAAGTTCGCGTCGCATCCGGTGGAGATGCGCATCCGGCTCACGAACACGGGCTCAGTGGACTGCACGATGGATGTCGGCACGTCGCAGCAGCGGTTCGTGGTGACGAGCGGCAAGGACACGTGGTGGCGCTCGTCCGACTGCCAGAGCGAGCCCAGCAGCTTGGTCGTCACCCTCGCCGCGGGCCAGACGGTCGAGAGCGCCGAGCCGCTGGTGTGGGATCGCACCCGGTCGGGCGTCTCGACGTGCGACAGCGAGACCCGTCCGCGGGCGCCCGGCGGCGGCGCCGCGTATCACCTGCAGGTCGAGGTGGGGGACGTGAAGTCCAAGGAGACCGCGCAGTTCTTCCTGCTGTGAGCCCGCTCCCGCTGGGCGAGATCGGGTCCCGGTGTGTGGGACGTCGCGAAGCCGGGTCCCTGGCGTGCGGCGGCCGACCGGCATAGCGTGGAGAGATGGGCACGCTGTACTACGGATCCCAGGGCACTCCGATCGAGATCAACGACCGTGCGCTCGCGCACGTGAAGATGGTGATCGTCTCGAAGCTGCGTCGCGGCGAGGCGTTCACGCTCTCGTTCCACCACGAGGACGGCAGCGGCCGCAGCACGATCTGGCTGAGCTCCGCCATCCCGCTGCGGTTCACGTTCGAGGAGGTGAAGCGCACCGAGCTCAACGCGCGGTGGCTCGAGGAGCTGGCCGAGTCGGCCAACCTGCTCGGCGGCATCACCCTCGTGCCCGAGCGCACCGACGACGGCGGTACCACGCTGGTGCCCGAGACGAAGGCCAGCTGAGCGCCGATCGCGGCGCGGAACGGAGAAGGCCCGGAGCGATGCTCCGGGCCTTGTCACGTCGTCCCGCGCAGGCCCCCAGGGCGCCGAGCGCCAAACCTGCTGTGAGTGCGGTAGATCCACCAGTCCCCACCGATGCCGCACCCGAACGGGCATGGTCAACACTATCAACGGCCATTTTGTGAACCTGACAGAATGCTTGAACCGCGGTGGCCGGATCCTTAGATCTGCGTAGCCGTAGTCTGAACACATGGTGTCCCGCAAGCGCCCGTCGTCCGCCCGCAAGAAGTCGTCCCGTCAGGCGCTCGATCCGCAGGAGTTCCGCTCCGAGGCGCTCGCCCAGGCCCTCGAGCGGCAGGACATGGCGGCGGTCGCGCTGGCGCTGCGCAACGGCAACACGGTGGTGCCGCTGCTCAAGCCCGGCAAGCGCGACGATCCCCTCGACGGCGGCGAGGTCTGGACGTACCGCGACCCCGCCACCGGGCAGGTCGCGCTGCTGCTGTTCAGCGATGCGCGCAACAAGCCCGAGAATCTCCCGCCCGGAGTGGCGCTGTACTCGCCCGCGTGGCTGAGGTCGTTCCTGACCAAGCACCGCGACACGATCACGACCGTCTTCCTCGACATCGCCGGCCCGCACCCCATGCAGGCCTCCCCCGCCGAGCTCCTCGCGGCCCTCGACCTGGCCACCTGACGCCCCCACTCCCCGCCGCGGTGGTCGAGCGAGCCGACCCCGTGGTCGTTGAGCGAGCGAAGCGAGTCGAAACGAGCTGAGCGAGCGCAGCGAGCCGAAGCCCCGCCTCAGAACTCCGGAACGGCCTCGAGCTTGCGCGGCCGCGGCCGGCCCTGGGCGCGCACGTCGTCGAGCGCGGCGCGCAGCTTGCCCGACCGGTCGTCGATCACGGCGCGGTAGCCGAGCCGGGCCGCCTCGGTGCGGCGCTGCGCGGCCTGCGTGACGGGGCGCACCTCGCCCGCCAGGCTGAGCTCGCCCACGGCCGCGATGTCCCGCGTCACGGCCCAGTGTTTGACCGACCCGGCGACCGCGATCGCGATCGCGAGGTCGGCTGCCGGCTCCGTGAACCGCACGCCGCCCACGGTCGAGACGTAGACGTCCTGGTCGCTGGTCTTGATCCCGGCGCGCTTCTCGAGCACCGCGAGCACCATGGCCACGCGGGAGGAGTCGACGCCGTGCACGATCCGGCGCGGGTTGGGCGCGTTGGTCGGGATCGTGAGCGCCTGCACCTCGACGGGCATGGCGCGGCGGCCCTCGAGCGCGATCGCGACGCACGTGCCCGGCTCGGGGATGCCCTGCGACAGGAAGAGGCCGCTCGGGTCGGGCACCTCGGCGATGCCGTCGCCGGTCATCTCGAAGCAGCCCACCTCGTCGGTCGGGCCGAAGCGGTTCTTGAGCGCGCGCACGAAGCGGAGGGCGGTCTGCCGGTCGCCCTCGAACTGGCACACGACGTCCACGAGGTGCTCGAGCAGGCGCGGCCCGGCGATCTGCCCGTCCTTGGTGACGTGCCCGACCAGGATGATCGGCAGCCCGCGGTCCTTGGCGACCCGGATGAGCGTCGACGCGACCTCGCGGACCTGCCCCGGCATGCCCGCGGCGCCCTCGGACAGCGACGACGACACGGTCTGCACCGAGTCGACGATCACGAGCTGCGGCTCGACGGAGTCGATCTGGCCGAGCACGGTCGCGAGATCCGTCTCGCTCGCGAGGTACAGCTCGTCGTGCAGCGCGCCCGTGCGCTCGGCGCGCATCCGGACCTGTGCGGGCGACTCCTCGGCGCTGATGTAGAGCACGCGGCGGCCCTCGGCGGCCGAGCGCGCGGCGACCTCGAGCAGCAGCGTGGACTTTCCGACGCCCGGCTCGCCGGAGAGCAGGATGGCCGCGCCGGGAACGATGCCCCCGCCGAGCACGCGGTCGAACTCGCCCACCCCGCTGGCGCGGCGCGGCGCCTCGGCCGTGTCGATCCTGGTGATGGGCGTCGCCGCGGCGGTCGGGATCATCGGGTCCAGCCGGCGCGTGATCCCCGTCTGCTCGGCGGCCTCGACGACCGTGCCCCACTGCTGGCACTCGCCGCACCGGCCCACCCACTTGACGGCCGTCCATCCGCACTCGGTGCAGCGGTAGGCGGCGGGGGTGGGGCGCTTGCTCGGCATGGGATCCAGCGTAGGCGCGGGCTCGGACATCCGTTCGAACCGCGCCGCGCGCCCGGCGTTCAGCCCTCGCGCACCTGGTCCGCCGTCGCCCGGATCGTGTCGGCCGACGCGTGCAGCAGCGCGAGCTCCTCGTCGGAGAAGCGCGTCTCGCGGATCGGGAACGCGCCCGACGAGCCCACGATCGACGGCACCGAGAGCGCGACGCCCGATAGGCCGTGGAAGTCGTCGAGCACCGTCGAGACCGGCAGCACGCCCCGTTCGTCGCGCAGCACCGCCTCGGCGATCCGCGTGGCCGAGAGCCCGATGGCGTAGTTCGTGGCGCCCTTGCCCTCGATCACCTTGTACGCGGCGGTCCGCACCTCCTGCGCGATCCGGTCCAGCTCGTCCCGGGTCAGCGGATCGGCGCCCCGCGCGGCGAACTCGCTCAGCGGCACCGGGCCGACCGAGGCACTCGACCAGAGCGGGAACTCGGTGTCGCCGTGCTCGCCCACGATGTTCGCGTGGATCGACCGCGCCGCCACGCCCACCCGCTCCGCGAGCCGCCACCGCAGCCGCGACGTGTCGAGCACGGTGCCGGACGCGAAGATCCGCTCGGGCGGCAGGCCCGTCTGCTCCTGTGCGAGCAGCGTCAGCACGTCGCACGGGTTGGTGACGATCACGAACACCGCGTCGGGAGAGGCCTCGACCAGCTGCGGGATCATCGTGCGGAAGATCCGCGCGTTCGTCCCGATCAGCTCCAGCCGCGTCTGGCCGGGCCGCTGCGCGGCGCCGGCCGTGACGATCACGACGTGCGACCCCTCGGTCACCGCGATGTCGGCCGATCCGGTGACCTGGCTCGAACCCGTGAACAGCGCGCCGTGCGCCAGGTCGAGAGTCTCGGCCTCGACCCGCGCCGCGTCGATGTCGTACAGCGCGACCTGCCGCGCCGCGCCCCGGATGAGCGACGCGTACGCGGTCGCGGACCCCACCGCCCCCGCGCCCACGACGGTCAGCTTCGCATTCTCGATGACGGCCATGGCGCCATCCTGTCAGCGGATGCCCAGCCCGGTAAGGCCCCGTCGATTTGGCCGCCCGATGAACCTCCCGTAAACTCGAACGCGGTGACGTGTCCGAGCGGCCGAAGGTGCAACTCTCGAAAAGTTGTGTAGGGTAACCCCCTACCGTGGGTTCAAATCCCACCGTCACCGCCATCGTCGAAGCCCCGCGAACCCTTGGAAACACTGGGATCGCGGGGCTTTTGCGTTGTCCGGAGCAGGGCTCGTGAGCAAGAAACGAGCAAGATCGTTCACAGTCGCTTGACGAACGGGCGGCGGAGGGAACTACCACTAGCCAGGCGCCACTTGCTGCGATCGGCCAAGGGAACATCCGCTTATGTCTGTGCCCGGCCATACGATGTGGGGCAATCAGCAGACGCTGAATCGATCGTCGGGCAACAGACGGGGCGGTGTTCTTGATGCCGAGGATGAAGCGGGACGTCGTCACAGACACTGAGCTGCCGCTCGGATGGAAGGACGACGGGAAGTACTGGACCGCGAGCGACGGAAAGAAGACGCTCCTTCGCGATCTGACTCCTGCGGATCGCCATCGGATCAAGACGCTGCTGCACGAGAACCAAGAGCAGGTGCTCGACGCTATGCGTCGCCAACGGGAAGCGGATCTTGCACGGATGTCGCCCGAAGTGCAGGAGTTGTTCGAACGTCTCATCGCGAGCTTCGCTGAAGCCGAAGATGCGCGCACCCCCGAGCAGGTCGACCGAGCCAAAGCGAAAGCTGTCGACGACACGAAGATGATTCAGCGAATCAAGCGGATTGAGTCTCAGGAGGCAGGAGAGCCTGCACTTCGCCGCGGAACCATCCGGCCGCGGCTGTCGCGGCGGTGGGACACCTACTGATGACCACCACGACTCTCATCACGGCTCCCGTGCCGGGCGTTCGCCATGTCAGCAATGCGGCTACCGCTTGGATGCTGGCGGAGGAGATCCTCGCCCGGCGCACCAAGCCACTAGTCGTCATCTCCACTGAGCCGGGCACTCTCACGATCCGCTTTGACGCGGCCCGGATTGCAGATGCCCTAGGCGACCGCGCCGAGGTCGTCACGATCGAGACCGGCCCTGTCTCGATGGCCATGCAGGACCGCTTGCCACCCAAGTGCCAGGTCTTCAACGGCGCCGCGCGCGTGTACGCCCCCGACTTCTGGGTCGACCCCGTCTGGCAGCGCAGCACGCTCCGCTTCGCCGGCGTCGCCCATGACGAGGACCTCATCCGAGACGGCGACGAGGCAGGCGGCACGGGTGTCGCCTTCACCTCAAGCCCCGAGGCTGTGGAAGCCTCCACCAGAGCGACGGCCACGGTGCTGCAGGTCTACGGCGACGGGTCACTCGCCACCGGCCGGCTCGACGACGATCGCAACGTGATGATCCGTGGCGACCGCTTCCCGGCGGAGCTGTCGGTCGGGCTGGCGGTACGACCAGGAGACCGCGTGACGGGCGACCTCAGTCCCGATGGCCTGGAGCTGCAGCTCGATCCGGCGCCGATCGACCTGGAAGCCGCGTTCCCGGACGGTGCTGTCGCGAGCGGATACGTGGAGAAGACGACGGCGGCTCGAGCGTACGTGGCTCTCCACCCCTCGCACGTGTTCGCACTGCGACGGCGCGACATCACGGACGAAACGGACGAGACTGAAGCGTCCCCGGTTCTCTGCCGCTCCTATGCGGGTGCCAGCACCGGGTGGGATGGCGTTTCGAGGTCAGCGTAGTAGACGGCCTCGAACTCGTCGGGCGGGACATCGCCGAGCGTGGAGTGCAGGCGCCGGTGGTTGTACCAGTCGACCCATTCGGCGGTGACCCATTCCACGTCGTCGACGGTCCGCAGCGGCCCGTTGCGGAATGGGGAGTCGTCGCGGATGGCTTCGTTCTTGAACAGCCCGATCGTCGACTCGACGAGGGCGTTGTCGTAGGCGTCGCCGATCGACCCGATGGACGCGGCTATGCCCTCGAGGGCGAGGGTCTCGGCGAAGCTGATCGAGGTGAACTGACCGGGCTCAACCAGTCGATGCAACACCGGCCTGTTGGAGCAACAGTAACTGCTCGTTGAACGCCTCCGCGGGAGTCATCCAGCCCAGCGACTTCCGGGGACGCGTG
>Ga0208492_1000314_pt1 | contig 43787 bp, 37 predicted proteins | sample Subbioar_CSW14AB_FD_184820 | JGI IMG/M metagenome (GOLD analysis project Ga0208492, IMG submission 184820) | Serpentinite rock and fluid subsurface biosphere microbial communities from McLaughlin Reserve, California, USA - CR12Mar_CSW14AB (SPAdes) | ecosystem: Environmental > Terrestrial > Deep... | reverse complement strand
CGGGGCTCTTGCAGGTCTCGGCGCAGCGGAGGTACGCGACGCAGTGAGGATCGCTCTCGCACGCGGCGGCCTTTTGTGCGCACGCGGCTTTGGCCGCCGTCACCGTGCTGGCGCACGAGCCGCAGGTGTCGTCGGCGTGCTCGAACAGCAACGGCCGCACCTTCGTCGGTGGTGCGACGTCCGGTTTGACCGTCGTCACCACCGGCTCGCTCTGCGTGACCGAGGGCGTCGCCAGCTTCACGCAGGCGAGCACGAAGACGAGGGGTACGCCCGCGGCCCGCAAGAGCTCAGCTCGGGAGCTTCTTGCCGCAGACTCCGCCGACGCACTCGACGCCGAGCGCGGCGTCGCAGCAGTCGCTGGTGACGTCGCACTTGTCGCCGACGCTCCGGCAGGTGCCCGGCGGCGGCTTCACGCACACCTTCGGGCTCTTGCCATCCTCGGACTTGCAGGTGCCCTCGCAGCACTCGAAGCCGGCCTCGCAGCCCTCGCCGAGGCCCTTGCAGGGATCGAGCGCCCAGTAGCCGCGCATGTTCTGATCTTTGATGTCCTGGCCGGGCAGCCAGAACGCCGGATGGCTCGGATCGACGCCGGGCTTCGGGTCCGCGTCGATCGCGGTGACCCAGAGTTGCTTGTTGCGACACGGCGTGTCGGTCCAGCTCGGGTCGCCGCACTTGTCGCGGAACGCATCGAACGTCTTGTTGATGCGATTGCCGTATTGACGGCTGCTGACGAAGACCATCCAGAAGTAACCGCCCGAGAGCACCGGACCGAACGTCGGCTCGAAATTGAGGCTCTTGTCGACGTCGGCGATCCCCGCGGCGCACGCGTTGGTCAGCGTGACGTCGCCCGTGCCGTCGAGTTTGGTCAGGTGGATGTCGCCCTTGCCGGGACGCGTCGACTGCGTCGCGTCCATGTACGCGAGCCACTTGTTGTCGGGGCTGAACGAAGGATAGGTCTTCACCCGACCGCCGCTCGCCACCAGGGTCTTGTGTGCGCCGAACTTCTTGGTCGCGGCATCGTACGGGGCGAGCGCGAGATCGGAGTTGTTGAAGTCGGCCCAGTTGCCGTCCTTGCGAATGGCGAACGCGAGCCACTTGCCGTCGGGCGAGAACGCCGGGTGCGCGACCGCGTTGCCGAACGCCGCCGCGCCGCTCGGCTCCAGGCTCGCGCCTGCGACGGTCAGGAGGTTCAACGGCGCGCCGCTGGTGGTGCCGGTCAGGACCACCGCGCCATCCGGCGAGATCGCCTGGAACCCGGAGTTCGAGCCGACGCCGGTCGCCTTCTGCGCGCCGCTCTTCACGTCGAACGTCGCCCAGGGCAACGGGCCGGCATTCTCGTACGAGCCGACGAGCGTCGAGCCATCGTGCGAGACGCTGTGGCAAGCGATGCATCGATCGGCGGGCGTGGTCTTGAGGAACTCCTCGGGCGCTGCGGCGCCGGGCTTGATGCGCACGACCTTTCCGCCGTTGATGCGCCAGTAGTAGATGCTGCCCTTGAGGTTCGCCGCGGCGATGGTCCACGACTGGGTCGTCGACTTGAACGCGGTGCCGCCCGCTCCGCCGGCGAGGCGATAGAGCGTGACCTCGAGCGCGTCCTTCGGCGTCGCGGTGTCGAGCAGCTTGTCCCACTCCGCCTTGGGGATGCTCGCGCGCGACGGCGCTGCCGCCTTGAAGAACGAGGTGAAGGTCATGCCGGGGACCTTCATCCGGAGCGCGTAGACGTCGGTCGCCGACTTGCCCGTCCACTGCAGCTCCGGCGCGGGCAAGCCCCGCGGGAACACGGTCTTGTCGTACGGATAGAGCAGCTTGGTGACGTCCGGATCGGAGGTCACCGAGGCGAGCAACGACTTCTTCGAGGCATCGTCGAGCCCGGTGCTGCCGTCGATTTCGTCGCGGAGCGTGACGGTGACGCTCGTCGTCGCGGTGAGACCCTTGGCGGTGCAGGTGACCTTGCCGGTGCCGCCCGCGTTGCCGCTCGCCTTGAAGGTGCTGCCGACGAACGAGCCGAGATCGATTCGATCGATGGTCCAAGTGCACGCGGGCTCGGGCGAGGTGGAGCCGTCGTCGAACGTGGCGGTCGCGGTGTACGTGATCGACGCGCTGGTCAGGTCGCCGTTGACGACCTCGACCGACTTGTCGGCCGGGTCGATGGTCAGCTTGACGATCTTCTTCTCGCCGATCGACGTGTCGGGATCGAACCCGATCCCGTCGGGACCGGTGCCGTTCCCGGTGTCGGCCGGGTCGCCCGTCGCGCCCCCAGCGTCGCCGTCTGCCGTGCTGCATGCAGCCGCGCAGGCGCCCACGATCAACATCACGAACCAGTTGCTCGTCCGCTTCATGTGGAAACAATCATGAGGGACGAAAAATCTCCGCGCCAGTGTCGCGCGGATGTGACGCCACCTCCGGGGCGGCGCGCAGCTTGACGAAGTCGTCGTCGCGCCTCATCCTGCGGCCGCTCACTCGTCGAGCAGAAGGGGAAGTCCCATGTACCAGCACAGCGCGATCTCCCTGCCCTGCTCCGCGCGAGCCGTCTGATCGATCGATCCTGCGGTTCTCCGCGGAGCTCCGAGCGTCCTCCCGACACTCTGACCGTTCTGCTTTCCGCAGGAGAGACATGTCCAAGCCTTCGCAACGCGGTGTGCTCCATGCCGAGCGCATCCAGCTCGCGCTCGCCCGCGAGCTCGCCGAGCTCTTTCGTGACGAGATCGGCGATCCGGTCCTCGAGGACCTTCGCGTCCTCGACGTGGTGTTGTCCAAAGACGGTCGTCACGCGCGCGTGCACGTGGCGACGAGTGGTGAATCCCAAGCGGTGTCCGCGGCGCTCGCACGTGCGACGCCGTTCCTCCGTGCGTCCGTGGCGAGCGCGCTCTCGCTCGAACGCACACCCGACCTCAAGTTCGTCCTTCACCCGGAGGGCGCGACCTGATGCGGGTCGTCGAAGGGGGGCGCGTCCCGATTCGCATCTGGGCGCGCTCGATCGACGACGACGCGCTCCGGCAGCTCCAGCGCCTCGCCGACCGCCCCTGGGTCGACGAGGCGGTGTGTGCCATGCCGGACGTGCACCTCGCACACGGCGTCTCCGTGGGTACCGTCTTCGCGACACACGAGGTCGTCGTGCCCGGGGCCCTCGGGGGCGATCTCGGCTGCGGCATCGCCGCCGGGGTGGTTCCGGGTGCGGCCGACGAGGTCGATCGCGCGCTGGTCGCGACGGTGCTCGATCGGATCGCCGAGCGGGTTCCGGTCGGCGACGCGGTGTTTCGACGCGGCGGCGCCTTGCCGTCGGCGCTCGGCGAGCTTCCTCTCTCCACCCGCGCGCTCGCCCGCACCCGTGACGCGATCGGCGCACGACACCTCGGGACGCTCGGGGGTGGCAACCACTTCCTCGAGCTCGACCGCGACGTCGACGGCGACTTGTGGATCCTCGTCCACAGCGGTTCTCGCGGTCTCGGAGCCGCCATCGGAGAGCATCATCGTCATGGTGACGAGGTGCTTCCGATTCAGCGCGAAGGGTCGGCATACCTCGCCGATCTGCAGTTCGCGCTGGCGTTCGCCGAGCACAATCGCCGCGTCATGCTCGAGGTGGCGCTCTCGGTGGTCGCGGAGGTGACCCGTCTCGAGCCCTCCACCGATCGCATCGACGTGCACCACAACCACGTCGCGCTCGAGGGCGGTCGTTTCGTACACCGAAAAGGGGCCATCGCGGCTCCCGCCGGTGCGCGCGCGATCATCCCCGGCTCGATGGCCACCGCGAGCTACGTCGTCGAGGGCCGCGGGGATCCACGCGCGTTCTCTTCGGCATCGCACGGTGCCGGACGACGCATGTCCCGCACCGAAGCGCGCCGCTCGCTCTCGTCGGCGCAGGTCGAACGCTCGCTCCGCAAGATCGTCGTCCGCTCGCCGAGCGACGTTCGCGAGGAGTCGCCGCAGGCCTATCGCGACATCCGCGAGGTGCTCGAGGACGAAGAGGACCTCGTCACCCCACTCCTTCGACTCGAGCCGCTCGGCGTGATCAAAGGCTGATCACGTCAGAAGCTGCCTTCGAGGCCGACCCAGTTGCTGCGGGCGACTGCGCGGACTTCGGTGTGTCGTGCGTGATCGACGAAGAGCCAGGTGGCGACACCGGCTCCCGCGAGACCGACGACCAGCCCGATGTCGGCGAACAGCGCGCGACGCTTTACCCGATCGACGTCGTCCTCGGCACAGCGCGAGTCGCAGGAGTCTTTGAGGTCGGAGAACTCGGCGCGGGCCGAGAGACCGAGGACGGTGAACGCGCCGAGCCCGACCACCCCGACCCCCGCCGCGATCCAGGCGGCGGTCGGGGGTGGGACCGGTTTGGAATCCACCACGACGACGGGGCGATCGACTTCGAGCGTGACACTGACGAGGCGGTTCTTCTCGCCCTCGCGCACCACGACCTTCTGCGTGATGGGCAGGTGACCCTTCGACTCGAAGCGCAGCTCGTAGGCGCCCGGGTCCATGGTGATGGCCTTGCCCTCGAGCTTCTCGGCGACGAGCGCGCCGGAGGCGGTGACGCGCACGTCGGTGAGGTCGCCGGAGGCGTCGCGCGCGGCGAACACGACCGTCGGCGTCGCCGCCTCGACCTCGACGAGGAACTGACCACAATCCTTGCGCACGACGGGTGGGCAGGCGTCGGCGATGCACGAGAGGAACTGCGTGCGCGCTTCGGCGAGCTTGCCCTTGATCTTGAGCAACTGTCCCTTCTCGGAAGCGTCGGCGCACGCCTCGGCAGGATCGGCCGAATCCGCGTGCACGGACGTGCTGACGAGCACGAACGTGAGCGCGAGCGCAAGGCGTTGCATCGCGCGCATGTTAGGAGGTCGTGGGGCATGTGAACAACCTCGGCGGGTTGCGCCGCGGGGCCCGGCAGAATGTGATCGCGCGCGATGAGACGGCTCTTACCGTGCGCGGCTCTCCTGTTTGCGTCGGTGCTGCCCGGTCGCGCTGTCGGCGCGTACTACGGCGTACGAAGCGATCTCGCGTCGACCGATGTAGTCGGGTCGACCGACGAGGCTGGCGTCTCGATCGCGCTCGACGGCGACACTGCGATCGTTGGAGCACCGAAGACGAGTGTCGGCGCGAACACGGAAGCGGGCGCAGCTCGCGTCTTCGTCCGAAGCGGCGCTGTGTGGAGCCAACAAGGCAAGCTCGTCGCCTCGGACGCACGCACGGGCGCGTGGCTCGGCCACGCTGCAGCGGTCTCGGGGGACGTCGCATTGCTCGGCGCGCCGCTCGACAGCGAAAAGGGGACCGGCGCGGCCTACGTCTTCCTCCGATCCGGCACCACCTGGGCGCAATCGACGAAGTTGTTTCCCAAGGACGCCGCGGTCGGCGCCGCGTTCGGCTACGCGGTCGCGATCGAGGGCAACACCGCGCTCGTCGGCGCGTACCTCACGGACGTCGGTGGCAAGCCGCGCGTCGGAGCCGTCCATGTATTCGTCCGCAGTGGGGGCGCGTGGAGCGAACAAGCAAAGCTGGTTGCCGCACGTACGCGAAGGCATCGACCAGCTGCGGCGTCACCACCTGCGCCACCGGCACGGTCACGGGCAACCTGTGCAACGGCGCTGGCACTTGCACTCCGTCGACGTCGCCCTGCGGCGAATACGCGTGCAACTCTGCGGGCACGGCGTGCAATGCGAAGTGCACGTCGGACATCGAGTGTGCAGCCGACTCGTTCTGCACGACGACGTCGGCCTGCGCCAAGAAGAAGGGCAACGGCACGCCCTGCGCCGCGTCGCGCGAGTGCGGCAGCGGGCGATGCGTCGACGGCGTCTGCTGCAACGAGCCCTGCAGCGGACAGTGCGAGTCATGCGCGATCAAGGGGAGCGAGGGCACCTGCACGGCAACGCTGGGTGCACCACAGTTCGGCCGTACGGGGTGCAGCACCGACGGCACGTCATGCGCGGGCAAATGCGACGGCGTCAACCGCGCAGCCTGCATCTACGCACAGAGCACCGAGACGTGCGGTAGCTCGTGCGAGACTGGCAAGGAGGTCCGGCGCGCGTGCGACGGCAAGGGTGCGTGTGTCGAGTCGGCCAGCAAGCTGTGCGGTGCGTACGGCTGCGACCCGATCGCCGGCAGATGTCGCGAGACCTGCGGCGTCGATGCGGAGTGCAGCGACGGCTATCGCTGCGAAGCAGGCGCGTGCGCGCCTCGGGTCGAAGCGAGCTGTGCCCCCGACCTTCGATCGTCGAAGAGGGTCGACGGCACGACGGACTGTGGTCGCTTCCTCTGCGAGCCGACGAGCGGGTTGTGCCGCAAAGGGTGCACAGCCACCGAGGAGTGCGCGCCGGGCTACGTGTGCAGCCTCGCCACGAAGGACTGCGTCGGTGCGGCGGGAGAGGCGGGGGACGACGGCGGCTGCAGTGTCGCGCGCGGTCGCAACTCGCTCGCAGGGTTTCTCCTCGCGCTCCTCGCCCTCGCTCGCCTCGCGCGAGCGACGCGAGCAGGGTCATGGACGTGACCAGACGGTCACTGCTTCTCGCGCTTGGCCTGCCGACGCTTCGCGATTCGGTACGCGACGAACGCGCCGACCCCGCCGAGCACGGCTTCCCCGATACCGGCGACGGCGGCGGCGACTACGAGAGCCGTTCCTGCCGTGGCTGCCGCGATGCCCGGCCGACTCAACTCTGAATCGAGCCAGCGACCCGCACGACGAATACTTTCGCCGGATTGAATCTCGGTGGACGGGGTCGTTTTTTCGCGTTGGATGGATGAGACGTTTGTTTGCACGGTGTCCTCCGCCGAGGGTGGATGCAACGGCGAGACCGTTGACGCAGAAGGACACGCAGGGTGGAGTGCAACTGCTCGCCGACCTGGCCCGTGCGCGTCGCTACGAACCTGTTCAGGCAGAGACCTGCGGCGGCTCGCGCAGGTGCTCGTGAACGAGGCGCACCACGGTCGCGCCATCGCCCACCGCAGAGGCGACGCGTTTGATCGAGCCGTGCCGCACGTCGCCCGCGGCGAACACGCCGGGCATGCTCGTCTCGAGTGGCAACGGATCGCGATCGTGGTGCCAAGCAGTTCCCGGCGTCTCGAGGATCTCGCGTCCGGTCAGGAGGTAGCCCTGCGCGTCGCGGGCGATCTCCTCCGGGAGCCAGTCGGTGTGCGGCTCGCCTCCGATCATGACGAAGAGTGCGGTCGCGGGGACGCGCTCGATCGCGCCGCGCGTGCGATCCGCGATCGTGAGGTGCTCGAGGCGCCCCTCGCCCCCACCGTCGATCACCTCCGTCCGGTGACGGATGACGACGTTGGGCGTCGCCTGGAGCGAGCGCACGAGATAATTCGACATCGAGTCTGCGAAGCTTTCGCCCCGAACCAGGAGCGTGACGGTGCGCGCGTGTTGCGCCAGGTGCACCGCGGCCTGCGCCGCGGAATTGCCGGCACCGACGACAAACACGTCCTGCCCCTGCATCGCTCGGCTCTCGCTCACGACCGCGCCGTAGAACACGCCCGATCCCACCAGCGCCTCGATCGACGCGACGCCGAGGCGCCGCCACTCCATCCCCGTGGCGATGACCACCGAACGCGCGCTCACCTCGGAGCCGTCACGCAGTCGAACGATTCGACGGTCATTGCGCCGCTCGAGCCCGACGGCTTGTTGCGCAAAGACGATATGCGCGCCCATCAACCAGGCCTGCTCGCAAGTCCGCTCCATCAAGAGCCCGCCGGCGACGCCGTGCGGAAACCCGGGATAGTTACGGATCAGCGGGCTGGTGCCGGCTTGTCCGCCCGAGATGGCTCGTTCGAGCAGCACCGTGTCGAGCCCCTCGGACGCCGCGTAGACCGCTGCCGTCAACCCTGCCGGTCCAGCGCCGACGATGGCCAGATCGCACGTGCTCAGGCCGTTCGAGATCTTGACGTTGACGCCGATGGCGCGCGCGAGATCGGGGAGGCTCGGATCGATGGTGACCTGTCCGTCGTAGCGAATGACGACCGGCAGCCGCGATTCATCGAGGCCGGCGTCCTTCAACAAGCGTTTGCCGGTCGCGCTCTCGGTCGTGTAACAAACGAACGGCATGCTGAATCGGTTCAGCGTGTCGCGTAATGGAACCAACCGGCTGTCGCCGTCTTTCGAGACGATCCGAAACATCTCGAACCCGGGCTCCTGCTCGCTCGTCCACGAGGCGAGGTACTCGCTCATCGTCCGGTACAGCGTCTCGTCGTTCGCCCACGGTCGCACGATGTGGTAGTCGGCCTGCCCGAGCGCGATGGCCTGCACCGCTGGACTCGTCGACGAGTAGTCGCGATTGACCAGGAGCACGCGCTTGGCTCGGGGATGCAGCTCGTGGGCACGCGCGAGGAAGTCCGGGAAGGTGTCGTCCACGAGAACTACGGCAACGGCTTCGCCCGTGACGGCTCTCTCCTTCAGCACCGCGAGCGCAGCGTCGGACGAGATCTCGCCGCGTACCGTGAAGTCGTTGCCGAATCGCCGCCCGAGGCCAGAGGCCAACACCCCGAGCGAATGTGCGTCGTGGTCGAGCACGAGGAGCAGCGGACCGGCCATCCTCGAAACCTAACGCCGGGCCTCGCGTCGTCGATGGCGCCGCGAGGCGTCATCGAACACGAGCTGAGCGACTACCGCGGGACGATGCTCATCCAGTTGAGCATGGTGTATTCGTCCTTCTGTCCCGCTTCCATCGTCACGTTCCCGTCGGTGACGTCGACGTCGAGCGACTTGACGAGATACGGCGTGGTCGGGTTGGTCTCGGCGTTGTCGAAGAGCACCTGTCCTTCGACGACGACCCGCTGTTTGGAATAGGTCTTCCCCGACCAACCAATCGAGACGGTCACGGTGTACTTGCCGTTGGCGATGTCCCACGCGAAGGTGTCGGTGCGACCGTAATCGTCGTAGATGATGCTCTTCTGCAGCGGGCTCACCGGCGCGTCGCCGAGGTACTGGTAGAGCATGATGTCGTTGCGACCGATGTTCGGCCCCGACCAGCCGAAGCCGGCCTTCGCGTCGTATGCGGACCAGCCGATCTTCAGCCAATCGTGTCCGTCGACCGACAGTGGGTTTTGGGTTGGCTCGCCCTTCGGATCCTGGAAGTTGAGGTAGTAGGGCGCCCGCGGATGCCCGGTCGTCGAGGTCGATGCGAGCTTCGGGCACCCGTCGCGCTTCTTCTCCAGCATCGCGCCGAGCTCGTCGCGCAGGTGCTTCAGCGCCGAGGCGTCGCGGGTGAACGAGGTGGTGGAGGACACTGCGCTCGCCACCGTGTCGTCGCATCCGGCGGCGGTATCGGACGTGGCCGGCATCGAGCCGCCGGCGGCGAGCAAGAGGTATTCGAAGTCCTCGGCCCCCTCGCGCAACAACTCCCAACGGATGCTGCTCACCAGCTCCCCGCCCTTGGGCGGATAGAACAGGAATCCGTCGCCGTTCTGGTTCGTGCCCTGCGGCCTCGGGTTCTGGTACGGATCGCTGCCCCAACCGGTCAGCGAATAGTAGGCAAACCCACGAATGCGGTACTTCCACGCCGCCCAATTGGCGATCCGCGATTCGAGGCCCGGGTGATCGATGGTGATCGGATTGAAGTGCGGCGGGAGATCACCGTAGAGGAAATACCACCACACGCTCTCGCCCTTGGCCTGCCGGCTCTTGGCGTACGCGGGCTGGAACTCCGAAAGGTTCGCCCACCAGAGGTCATAGCTCGCGCCCTTGGCCTTCGGGTTCTCGGCGATCTCGGGCTTGGGCTCCTCACTGATGGCAATACGCAGGTTGGGCGCGACACGTTTGGTCAACTCGGCGAGGTAGGCTGCGAGATCGTAGTCCGCCGCGTTCTGCGGCTCGTTCTGCACGTAGTAGTAGGCCTTGTTCTGCCACCCGTGCGCGACCACGTAGGCGTCGAGCGAGGCGAGGAGCTTCGACCACGCGGCGTCGTACTCGGGGGTGCCGTAGTGGGTCGGTCCGCGATCGACGCCGCAGAACTTCTGGGGACGGGGGGTCGAGTTGTCGACGAAGTCCATCGCCTGGAACGAGGGGAACCCGACGCCGTTCCACCCCTTGCCGTCGACGTACAGGGGACCGAGCGACGACATCTCGTAGTCGCCGGTCTTGTCGACCAGCTTGCCGGTCGCGCAGTCGAAGTCGATGCCGCCGTCGTAGTTCAGGCCCGCGGGCCACGCGACCGAGGACGGAGTGAGCCGGTGCTCGAAGAACCATGTCTTGAGCGCCTGCACCTTCGCCAGGCTCTCGCTGCCCCCGAGCGCCTGGAACGAGCCGTTCCAGTTCCCGTCGAAGCCGATGCGGGGAGGCAGCGCGAAGTCGTACACGTGCAGCTTCAGCGGCACGTCCTGCTTCTCGCTGCCGATGGTGACGGTGAGGGTGGCGGTGTAGTCACCCGGCTTGGCATCGGGCGGCACGTAGACGGTAATCCAGAACGGCTGGTTCTCGCCCGCCTTCAGCGTCTCGCTGTTGCCGAATCGAGTCGGCTCGAGCGGGTCGGGCATCCACGGGCTCTTGATCGATCCCGGGTCAGAGGGCTGGCTGATCTTGACGTAGCCGATGCGGCGGAGCTCGACGCGCGAGATGCCCTCGAACGGCGTCATGGTGAGCGTGGCGGTGGCGTCTGCGGGACTGCGCAGCACGATCTGGAAAGGCTCGAATTCGTTCTTCGCGGCGGAGATCGAGATGCCGGTGCCCTTGGTGGTCGGCGGCGCCGCCTCGCGCAGCACCTTGTCCATCGTGGTGGTGGTCCACAACGTGGGGCTCAAGGCGTAGGTCGCGTCGCCCGCCGGCGTGCAGTCGGTGCAAGGCGGGATCACGCCTCCCGCGTCGGGGTTCCCGCCCTCATCGTCGCTCGAGCTCGAGCATGCGACGGCCAACGCGCAGACCAGCCACCATCCTCGCATCTGGGAATCGTATCGACTCCCCGCGCAACGCGCGCGCGTCGCGCTCCCTCTGCGGCAAACCTGGCGGGCTGACGCACTTCGGCACACTGCGGGGCGAGCAAGATCCCCGAGGATTCTCGCGAAGGCGTGCGGCATGCGCCGTGCGAGGGGGACGGCCATGCCCCGACTTCCCCTTCTGGTCGCCGTCGCCGCCACCCTGTTCGCCTGTTCGGGGAACGATCCCGAGGCCGCCCCCGCGGGTCACAAGATGGCCCGCTCGGACCTCGCGCGCGACACCGCGCCGTCGCTCACCGACGCCGAGAAGAAGGCGGTCGCGGACGGTGGCTACGCGCTCACGAGCGATCTGCTCGGACAGCTGAAGGGCTCGAGCACAGAGAACCTCGCGTTCTCGCCGTTCAGCGTGGGGGTGGCGCTGTCGATGGCCTACGTCGGTGCCAAGGGAACGACCGCCGACGAGATGGCCAAGGCGATGCACTGGACGCTGCCCAAGGCGCGCGTCTCCAAGGCGTTCGATTGGACGACCCTCGAGCTCGCCAAGCGCGCCGACCAGGCCCTCGAGCAGGCCAAGGCCAACGCGAAGGTCGCCGGCGTGACGGTGGACCCTTCGGCGTACCGACTGCACGTGGTCAACGCCATCTGGGCCGACGAGCGGATGAAGTTCGTGCCCGCGTTCCTCGACGTGATGGCGACCGACTACGGCACGGGCGTCACGCTCGCCAACTTCAGCGGCGCCCCCGACGCAGAGCGCATCGCGATCAACGACTGGGTGAGCGACGAGACACAAGCCAAGATCCGCGATCTGCTCCCGACCGGCTCGATCGGCACCGACACCGTCAGCGTGTTGGTGAACGCGATCCACCTCAAGCTGCCGTGGCTCGATCCGCTCACCCCCGAGGCCTCGGCGACGGCGTTCACTCGCGCGGACGGGAGCAAGGTGAACGTCACCTACGTCGGCGGAGAGCCCAGCGTCGGTTGGTTCGAGGACGACTCGGTGCAAGCCGTGCGCATTCCGCTCGAGGGCAGAAGCGAATCGATGGTGGTGGCGGTGCCGAAGAAGGATCTGAAGACCTTCGAGGCCGGCCTCGACGGCGCGACGCTCGCGAAGATCGTCACCGGCGCGACCACCAGCACCGTGAAGCTCGCGCTCCCCAAGTTCCGCTTCGAAACGGCGTCGCTCTCGCTCGCCACCGCCTTGAAGGCGCTCGGGATGAAGGCCGCCTTCGTCGCCGGACAGGCTGACTTCTCCGGCATGGGCTCCGCAGGGAACCCGCTCTACATCGGCGACGTGTTCCACAAGGCGATGGTGGGTCTCGACGAGAAGGGCGTGGAAGCTGCCGCGGCGACCGCCGTGGTCATCCGCAACGTCTCTGTGCCGGTGATCGCGCACGAGCTCCGCGCGGACCGCCCGTTCTTCTTCGCCATCGTCGACGAGCCGACAAACACCGTGTTGTTTGCGGGGCACGTGGCCGATCCGACGAAGTGACGTATTCACATGCCCCGTTCCCGCCTCCGGCGGATCCCGGTTACTAGTATCGGGTGAGCGTCGATCGAAGAGGTTTCCTTGCGAGCATCGCGGCGAGCGCCGCTGCCGCCGGGTGCAAGGTTCCCGCGACCCCTCCGAAAGTGGACGCGTGGACCGACGTGCGCGCGCTGTTCGCGCTCTCGCCCGAGTGGGTCCACATGAGCGCGCTGCTGCTCACCGCGCATCCGAAGCCCGTACGCGACGCCATCGAGCGCCTCCGTCGCGCGCTCGACGCCGACCCCGTGCGCACCATGCACGAGAACGAGGGCAGCTGGCGCATGCACGAGAGCGCCGCGGCGTACATGGGTGTCGCGCGCGAGGACATCGCGCTCACCGACAGCACCACGATGGGCCTCGGCGTGGTCTTTGGAGGGCTCGCGCTGAACGCTGGCGACGAGGTCGTCACCAGCACCCACGATCACTACTCGCTGCACGAAGCCACGCGACTCTGTGCCGCGCGAACCGGCGCGACCGCGACGGGGAATGTTCCATCGCACGCCAGGCTCTCCGCCGCGGTGTTCAACACCGAGGACGAGATCGACCGCGTGCTCTCGGCGGTCGGCTCGCTCGCCTGAGGCGCAAGTCACTCTGGGGACTGTTGACTGCCCGGCCACGCGCTATCCTCCCGGCGCGATGGAGCCTCAGGCGCTGGGTGCACAGAACCTTCTGACCCGCGCGCTCGGTCTCCGTGCGAACGACGGGCTGCACCTGTTCGTGTGGAACGCCGACGAAGTCGCGCGCCAGATCGAGGAGCAGGCCACCGCGCTCGGCGTCCGGTGTACCCGCACGAATCTCCACGCCCTGCCCAATCCCAAGGGCTCGGCGCGCTCGCTGACGGCGATGCTGCGCGATGGGATCGGCGACGCGGTGGCGACGATGATGCTCGCGAGCCACGGCGTTCCCAGCGCCGTCTCGGTGGCCGTGATCGACGCCGCCGGCCAGCGAAACTGCCGACACGCGCACGTGGTTCGTGTCGATCCCCGCATGCTGGCTCAGAGCCTGCGCGCCGACCCTGCCGTATTGCGTGCGATCAACGAGCGCATCCTCGCGGTGCTCGGACCGCCCATCACGCTGCACGTCGAAGGGGCGGGTGGCACCGAGCTCGAGGTCTTGCTCACCGACGCGTACCGCATGACACCGGGTGACGGGCAGCCCACCGCGGAGCGCTGGCAGACGTTCCCTGCGGGGTACGTCTCCACCCACCCGACCCGCGTTCGGGGGACGTTCGTCGCCGATCGCAACCTGCTCGCGGCCGAGGCGCACGGCCTGGCGCCCAAGGTGCGAAAGAACCCTGTCCGCTTCGTGATCGAAGACAGCCGCGTCACGCGCTTCTCCTGCGACGACGCCGAGCTCTCGGGCATCGTCCAGCGCTACCTCGCGAGCCACCCCAACGCAGCCCGCGTCGGCCTCGTGCTCCTGCCGACGAACTACCTCGTGCGCACCGAGGTCGGGCTGGAGTCACAAGACGAGCTCGTTCCGGGTCTCAACCTCGCCCTCGGCTTCACCTCGCAGGCCGAAACGGGGGCGAGCTACGAGGCGCCCGTGCAGCTCCGCCTGCTCGCCCGTCGACTCGAGGTCCGCGCGCGGGGCATGGCGATCGTCGAAGGCGGACGCCTCGCCGATCGCTTCGTCGCCGGGCTCGATCCGTTCCGCGGGTGAGCGGTTCAGCGGTTGAAGTCCATGCCCGCTGGTAGCTATCGCCCGGGATCGGCGCCATGATCATGGCCAATCGATGCGCCCAAGCTGACGCGGATCAACCGTTGAGGCCGGCCGTGGTCGCGCACCGCTCGCGGAGTGGTCGGGATTGGTGATACGAAGATCGGCCATGAAGCTCCTCGGTGGCCTGCTCGTCGTCGCTCTCGCCCTCCCGTCGTCCGGCTGCAAGCTCTTCGAGAAGAAGGTTCCCGAAGACATCGTGCGCAAGGCCGTCAACGGATCGCTCCGCCACATGCCGGCCACCGCGACCGCGATGTGCGGGGCCAAAACGCGCGGCCTCATCGACGCGAGCATCACCATCAAGACGCGCGGCGAGAAGAACACCGGCGTCGCCCACGTGAAGGGCAGTCCCTGGCCCACCGCCGGAGAGGACCTGCCCTCCAAGTGCGAAGGCGACGTGGAGTATCAGTTCTCGTTCACCACCAAGAGCTACGGCACGGGCAAGAGGCGACGAACCGAGACCACCTGGTTCCTCGACAAGCTCAAGCTCGTCGCGGTGCAGACCGACGGCGTGAAGTTCAAGGGCGAGAAGGAAGAGGCCAACGACCCCGAGGCCGATGACGACGAGACCGACGACAAGCCGGTCGAAAAGGCGACGAAGAAGAAGGCGAAGTCCGACGACGAGTAAGGCTCTATGCGCCCCGCAGCCCTCCTCGTGGTCCTCGGCCTCTCCGCCTGCGCCGACACTCCCGCCGAGGAGCCGAGCGACGCATCGACGGACACAGCGTCGCTCGGGGAGACGAGCGTCAGCGACACAGCGGTGTCGGAGGCGATTCCGAGCGACACCGCGCCCGTGCCCGGCGATCCCAAGACCGTGCCGCACCCGTTCGTCGAAGACGACGCGACGTTCCTCAATCCGGAGCGCGGTTGGATGGACGGCGGCGGCATCGCGCTCACCGACACCACGTCGTACACGAGCATCCGGACGGGCGGGTTCACGCTCGCGTACGCAAAGGTGCGGCTCGATGCGTACCGCACGACCACGGCCCTGCCGAAGTCGTTCCTCGACGCGCTCGACGCAGGGCTCGCGCGGGTGCGTGCAGCGGGCATCAAGGTGGTCCTTCGCTTCGTCTACAACGACGGCACCGGCGGTGACGCGAGCGAGGCGACCGTTCTCGGACACATCGCGCAGGTCGGACCGATCGTCACGAAGAACGCCGACGTGGTCGCCGTGTGGCAGGCAGGCTTCATCGGGCTGTGGGGCGAGTGGCACTCCTCGACCAACGGGCTCGAGACCCCCGCTTCGCGCAAGAAGATCGTCGACGCGCTGCTCGCCGCCCTCCCCGCCGATCGGATGATCCAGCTGCGCACGCCGCACTTCAAAGCCGAGCTGTGGAAGGACCCGACGCCCGAATCGCTCTGGTTCTCGGGCGACAAGCAGGCGCGCGTCGGTCACCACAACGACTGCTTCCTCGCCTCGGCGAGCGACGAAGGCACGTACCTCGATCCGATCGCCGCCGAGAAGACCTGGCTCGAGAGCGACATCCGCGCGCTGCCGATGGGCGGCGAGTCGTGCGCGAAGACAACGCTCACCACGTGCGACAATGCGAAGAAGGAGCTCGCCCGGTTCCGCTGGTCCTTCTACAACCCCTATTGGCACCCCGACGTCTATGCGCAGTGGGGCGCCGAGGGGTGCCGCGACGAAATCGGCAAGCGGCTCGGCTACCGTCTGGTGCTCGACGAGGCGTCGTGGCCGAACGGCATCGCTCCGGGTGGTGTGCTGCCGCTGTCGCTGAAGATCCGCAACGTCGGATTCGCACCGATGTTCAATCCGAGGCCGGTGCGTATCGTGCTCGCCGACGGCAAGACCCGCTGGGTCGCCACGTGGAAGGTCGACCCTCGAAGGTGGATGCCCGGCACGACGAGCACCGCCTCGGTGCGCCTCCGCGTGCCGGCCAGCGCGGCCACCGGCAACGCCAAGGTCGAGCTCTGGCTGCCGGACGCCACGCTGGGCGCACGCACGGAATACGCGGTGCGCCTGGCGAGCAAGGGCGTCTGGGACGCGACACTGGGCACCAACGTGCTCACCGACGCGTTGCCGATCGATCCCGCCGTAGGCGGGGCCGTCGACCCGACGGCGAAGGAGCTCTCGGTCCTCGAATGACGTCTACTGCCTAGAAGACCAACGCTCCTGCACGCCGGCCGATCGACTCGGAGGGAGAAAGTGCCGGCGTGCTACCTGCACGCCGGCCGATCGTGTCTCCCGTCAGAGACAAGTCTCTCTCGAGGAGACGCGGCCGCAGCGCGAGTTCTGCGAGTTCGCCGACCTTTTTCGATCGGCGCCGGGCTTGCTGAAGGCGCGGGTCGATGAAGACCAAAGCCGCCGTGATGTGTGCTGCGTGGGTGACGATGTCGTTGGTGTCGGGATGTGTGACCGGCGCTGCGGATTCAGGAAGCAACGACGCCGAAACCCCAGACGACGTTCCACGGGTCGACGACCCCGGAGCCGTCACTCCCGGCTCCGATCCGCTGGGCGCCGACGCGAACGAGAGCGCCGACCCCGACGACGCCGCGGCCGATTCGGGAACGAAGCCTTCGCCGCCGAGCACCGACGCGAGTCCGATCGACACCGGCACCTCGAAGCCCGATACCAGCGTGCCGGACACCTTCGTCGCCGATACCAACGTTGCAGACACCAAGGTCGCCCCCGACACCAGCGTCGCGGATACCGCTGCTGCCGATACAGGCGTCGTCGCCTCGGCTTGGCGCAAAGCCAATCTCACCTGGTACACGTCGTATCCCGATCCCGGCAGCGAGGAGTGCATCAAGTACAGCGGATGCGAGTGGTCCGGTCAGTTCGCCGCTCTCCCGAGCAAGATGCCCGAGAGCTGGGTCAAGGCTAACAACATCGCCTCGGTGCACTCGAAGGACTTCGCGGCCTACAAGCTCCACACGCTGCGCTTGAGGCAGGGCACCCATCAAATCGACGTGAAGGTCTACGACATGTGTGCCGACTCCGATTGCAGCGGCTGCTGCACGGCCAACAGCAAGAGCACCGGGTTCCTGCTCGACATCGAGAAGTACACCGCCGAGCGGTTCGGTGCGAACAGCGGCATCGTCGAGTGGGTGTGTCTCGACTGCTAGGAAGTCACATACCCACGTCCCGCCTTCGGCGGATCCGTGGAGTCGCGGAAGAACAGCGGAGCGCGACCTTTGCCGTCGAGCCGTACACATTGGACGGCCGGGGGGCTCACTCGGCCGCCTCGCGCCGCCGGAACCGTGCTCTGGTGTGGGCGTGAGCTCGCGCATCGTTTCGACGTCCCTGAATCTCGTCGGGTGGGAGTACGAGGGTCCCGTCCCGGTCGAGAAGAAGTACGTGCTGCTCGCCGTACCGCACACCAGCAACTGGGACGGGCTGTTGCTCGTGCTCCTCACGCACAACATCGGCTTGCGCGTGCAGTGGATGGTGAAGAACGAGTGGACCAAGGGGCCGCTCGGTCCGTTGGTGCGCGGCACCGGCGGCGTCGGCGTCGACCGCAGTCGCAACACCAACATGGTCGACCAGATGATCGAGCAGTTCCGCAAACGCGACGAGCTGGTCCTCGCCATCCCGCCCGAGGGCACCCGGTCGCGCGCGGAGTACTGGAAGTCCGGGTTCTATCGGATCGCGCTCGGCGCCGATGTTCCCGTCGTTCCCGGCTACCTCGATTTCGGTCGCAAGCGCGCGGGTCTCGGCCCGGCCATGCGCATGACCGGTGACGTCAAAGCCGACATGGACCGCATCCGTGGGTTCTACCAAGAGAAGAACCCGAAGGCGTTCGACCCGTCCAAGTTCGGCCCCATTCGCCTTCGCGAAGAGGTCGCGGGCTGATCATGTCCGTCGCCATCGTGCTGAACCTCCGCGCCCGCCGCGGGTCCGAGCGCGTTGCAAGGATGATCCGCGCGTTGTTGCCCCGCGCTCGCCTCGCGGTCACCCGTTCGCTCGAAGACGCGCGCGCGTTCCTCCGCGACCTCGCGCGCGACCCGCCGTCGCTGCTCCTTTCGGGTGGAGGCGACGGAACGGCGGTGGCCGTGATCAACGAGATGCGTGAGCTCGACCTCGCGCTCCCCACCATCGGTCTGTTGCGACTCGGCACGGGCAACGGATGGGCGAACGTCACCCACGCGCCGCAGACCGCGCGTGCGCTCCGCCAGATCGCGGAGCTGGGCGACGCGAAGCCTCCGGTTCGCTCGTTCGCGCTGGTCGAGGTCGAAGGACGCGTCGCGCCGTTCGCCGGTACGGGATGGGACGCGGAGATCGTCTCCGACTTCCAGGCGCACCTCGCGAAGAACCCCGCGGCGCTCCGCGCCCTCAACGCCGGCGTCTACGGCTACCTCGCGGGGATGTTCACCCGCACCATCCCGCGTCACCTCCGCGGCGGCGATCCCCCGCGCGTCCGGCTGATCAACACGGGAGACGACGCGCTCACCGTCGACGAGCACGGGCGGGTCGTGCCGCTGCCAGGCGGTGTCCGCGGCGCGGTGCTCTACGAAGGGCCTGCGAGCGTCGCCGCCGCCGCGACCACCGAGGAGTGGGGCTTCGGGTTCCGCGCGTTTCCCTTCGCACACGCGGCCCACGGACGCATGTCGGTCCGCATGTACGGCGCCAAGGTGCTCGAGGCCACGCGCAACATGTTCCGCCTGTGGCGCGGCGAGCACCCCATCCCGAAGATGCACGATTTCCTGCTGACGCAGTGCCGCATGGAGCTCGACCGACCGGTGCCGTTCCAGATCGGCGGCGACTTGTTCGGCGAGCGTCGCACCGTCGACGTCGCGCTCTCGCATCAGCGCGTCGACATCGTCGACTGGGACCGCTTGCTCACCTGACGCTCCGGCTTCGGGAGAGATCGGCAGACCGAGACGAGAAATCACCACGGAGACACGGAGACGAGGAGGTCGAGATGGTCTGCCGGTGTGGGCAAGTGCCTCGTCGCCGCTGACGCTCCGAGCCACCGTTCAACGGCGGCCGGTGCACACCAAGAGCAAGAACGACATCAGAGCTGCGATCGGCAGACCCCACTCTCCTCTCGTCTCTGCTGGTCTCCGTGTCTCCGCGTCTCCGTGGTGAATTCTCTCGTTCTCGGCTCTCGCTCAGGCCGTGGCTTGCAGGTGCTTGGTCACGTGCGTGGGGAGCCAGCCCATCTTCGCGGCCCACTTCAAGGTAGAGACGACGACCTCCTCCGCGCCGCGGGGCGAGAGGCCGAGCTCGTTCTTCGCCTTGCTGCAGTCGAACAAGGGAACGCCGCCGGCGACGTCGTCGAGGAGCGCGCGGGTGATCGGGGGAGCGCTGCCGGAGATGGCCGAGAACGTCTCCGCGACGGCGGCGACCGTGCGGAGGACCCAAGGCGGCGGAAGCCCCTCGCCGGGGCGCTTGCCCGTGTGTTTCTCGATGAGCGAGGCGAGCGTCTTCACGTCCACGTTGTCGCCGCCGAGGAGATATCGCTCCCCCCGCACGCCGCGCTCTGCGGCCAGCACGTGTCCGCGCGCCACGTCGCGCACGTCGATCAGGTTCATCGGGAACGGCACTGGTCCCTTGCCCGTGAGCGCGTCGACGAACGGCGCGGTGGTCGGCGTCTTGCGGAAGTCGTACCCGCCGAGGACTGCGGTGGGGAGGACGGCGACCACGTCGAGATCGAGCTCCTTGGCGAGCTCGTGCGCGCGACGCTCCTGATCGCGCTTGGCGCGGAGGTACGGCGACGACACGCGCTCGTTCCACGTGCGCTCGTCGAGCGGTGCGTCGCGGGTGAACCCGACCGCGTTGCAGCTGCTCGTCACGACGACGCGGGTCACGCCGGCGGCCTTCGCTGCGCGCAGCACGTTCTCGGTGCCGACGACCGCAGGACGCACGATGGTCTCGGGGTCGCGGGCCCAGGTGAGGTATGGCGCGCCGGCGTGGAAGACGAACGCGCGATCGCGCATGGCGTCGAGCAGGCTCGCCTCGTCGAGGACGTCACCGCGCACGATCGTCGTCTCGACGCCCACGAGCCCGCGCAGGTCCGAGCTCGCACGAACGAGCGACCGCACGTCCCAACCGTGCCCGACCAGATCGCGAACGAGGTTCGCGCCGATGTGACCATTCGCCCCGGTGACCAGTGCTGTCTTCATGAACCCCGCCCATTGCGAGCCCCGTGCCCATGACGATCACGCAGGAAACCACCCGGGGCGTTGCCTGGGAGAAGACACCGGGCGAGGGCGGGTGTTGCCTGGCAGGCAACCGCCGGGGACATTCGCTGCAAATTCGCGCTGGTCCGGCCGTTGCTCCTGCTCCCGGCGATGTTCGACAATCGATGGCGTATGCAGGGGGGCGAGATCGTCGCGCATCGGTTCGTCATCGAGGAGCGTGCCGGCGCGGGCGGCATGGGCACCGTCTATCGCGCGCACGATCGGGTCAGCGGCGCACGGGTCGCCGTCAAGCTCGTGACCGACGACGCGCAGCAGGGGAGCGCGCGCTTCGTGCAGGAGGCCCGCGTGCTCTGCGAGCTCGAGCACGGCGCGATCGTTCGGTACATCTCCCACGGCGTGTCCGACGACGGCCGCGCGTACCTCGTCATGGAGTGGCTCGAGGGCGAGGACCTCTCCACGCGGCTCGCGCGGGGGCCGCTCGCGATCGAAGAGGCGCTCGACCTCGCGCGTCGAGTCGCCGAGGCGCTCGCCGTCGCACACGCGCGTGGAATCGTGCACCGCGACATCAAACCGGCAAACGTATTCCTCGCCCCAGGCCACGCCTCCCCGGTGAAGGTGCTCGATTTCGGCATCGCCCGAACCAAGCTCGCCGGCGGCTTCGACACGACGATGGTGCCGATCACCCGCACCGGCGTGGTCATCGGCACGGTCGGTTACATGTCTCCCGAGCAGGCGCGCGGCGCGACCGATGTCGATGCGCGCACCGACGTGTTCGCCCTCGGGTGCGTGCTCTTCGAGTGCCTCACGGGAAGGGCGGCCTTCTCGGGAGCGAACGCGGTCGCGGTGCTCGCCAAGGTGCTGCTCGAAGATGCGCCGCGAGTGCGGCAGCTGCGGCGCGACGTCCCGACGGAGCTCGACGAGCTCGTGGCGAAGATGCTCGCCAAAGACCCGGCGCAGAGGCCGCGCGACACTGCGGCGGTGTTGCGCGCGCTCGCCAGCATCTCGGCGAGCGGCTCGCGCGGAACCCCCAACGCTTCGAGCGGCGGCCTCGCCGATCGCGAGCAGCGTCTGGTGAGCATCGTGCTCGCCCGCGGAGTGTCCGGAAAGCGCGCCCGCGTGGTGCTCGAGGACGCCGATCCGATCGAGCTCCTCGACGGCGCCCTGCTCTTCGCGCTCCGTGGGACCGATCCCGTCACCCACGCAGCAGCGGCAGCCATCGCGCTCCGAGGTCTCGAGCCCGAGGCCGCCATCGCGATCGCCACCGGCCGCGTCGAGACATCGAACGATGCGGTGGTCGGACCGATCATCGACCGCGCAGCCACGATGATGGCGCGCGCGGGCGAGACGGCGCTCGACGAGCTGTCGGCGGCGCTCCTGGTCGAGCGCTACGAGATCGCGGGCGAGCGTCGCTTGATGGGCGCGGCGCGCCGTACGACTGAGCCCCGCACGTTGCTCGGCAAGCGCACGCCGTGTGTCGGGCGCGACAAGGAGCTCGCGTTGCTCGCGGCGACGTTCGAAGAGTCGGCGTCGGAGCCGGTCGCACGCGCGGTGCTCGTGACTGGGGTCGCCGGCAGCGGCAAGTCGCGGTTGCAGCACGAGCTCGTGGGCCGGGTCGGGCAAGACGCGACCACCTTGTTCGCACGCGGAGACCCGATGGGCGCGGGCTCGTCGCTCTCGATGGTGCGTCAGCTGGTCCGCTCCGCAGCAGGTGTTCGCGAAGGCGACGCCATCGCGACCCAGCACGAGGCGCTCCGTGGTCACCTCTCGAAGCTGTTTTCGGGGGACGTGCTCGACCGCGCTTCCGAGATGCTCGGCGAGTTGATCGGCGCGCCCTCCGCGCAGCCGAGCCCAGCCCTGCGCGCCGCGCACGACGACGCGCGCATCCTCGCACCGTGGCTGCGACACGCGTTCGAAGAGTGGCTCGCCGCGATGGGCGAGGCGGGTCCGGTCCTGGTGGTCCTCGAGGACCTGCACTGGGGCGATCGGACGAGCGTGGCCTACCTCGACGAAGCGCTGAGGAGCAACGCCGCGCGACCACTGATGGTCGTCGCCCTCGCGCGACCCGAGGTGCACGATCTATTTCCCGAGCTCTGGGCCCGCGCGAGCTGCCAGGAGCTGCGCTTGTCCGCGCTCACCAAAAGGGCCGCGGAAAAGCTCGTCAAGAGCGTGCTCGAAGGCGCGAGCGACAGCGTCGTCGACCACGTGGTCGAGCGTGCCGAGGGCAACGCGTTCTACCTCGAAGAGCTCATCCGCCACATCGCCGAGGGCACCCCGGGCTCGTTGCCCGACACCGTGCTCGCCCTGGCCGAAGCCCGCATCGCACGACTCGATCCCGAGCGGCGAAGGGTGCTCCGCGCGGCGAGCGTGTTCGGCGAGGTGTTCTGGGCCGACGGCGTCTCGACGCTGCTCGATGGCTCCGAGACGACCGACGCCACGCTCCGGGCGCTGGTGGCGGACGAGCTCCTCGTCGCGCGGCCCGCGAGCAAGTTCCCCAGCGCCAACGAGTTCGCGTTCCGACACGGCCTGCTCCGCGACGTCGCCTACGCCATTCTCACCGACGAAGATCGCGCGGCCGCGCATCGGCGCGCCGGCGAGTGGCTCGATCGGGTGGGCGAGAAGGACTTCCGGGTCATCGCGGATCACTTCGAACGCAGCGACGATCCACGACGGGCAGCGGTTTGGCTCGTCCGCGCCTCCAAACGCGTGTTCGACAACTTCGACCTCACCGCGATGCACCGCATGCTCGAGCGAGGGATCGAGCTCGGGCTCGAGGGCGAGGGGCTCGGCGAGGCCCAACTGCTCCTCTCGATGATCAACCTCTCGCGCGGCGAATGGGCGGAGGCCCTCACGCATGGCAAAGACGCCTACGCCCTCGTGCCTCGAGCCTCGCCCGATTCCTACGTCGCGGCCGCGACGGTCCTGCAATCCGGCGCCTACGTCGGCGATTTCGAGGCCGCGCCTCTGATCGTCGGCGACCTGCTGAACCGCGTGCCTGCGGAGCCGAGCGGCCCGTACGGACTCGCCCTCAACATCGTGGTCGACATCCTCGACTCGATCGGTCAGGGCGAGAGCGGAATGCTCCTGCAGGAGCGTGCGCGCGCGCTGGCCGAGGCGACTCTGGACCCGGACCCGGTATTTCTCGGTTGGCTCTCGTACTCGCGAGCAGCAGCGAAGTTGAAACGCGACGATCTGTGGGGAGGCATCGAGACGCTGGCGCCCGCCGCCGGTTACTTCGAGGCGGGCGGTGTGCCGATGGGTACCGCGTTCGTCAACCTCGCCAAGGGCATCGTCGCCATCGAGCTCGGTCAAGGCGGCGTCGCACGCGGCTTCTTGCGCGAGGCCGCGACCTTCTTCTCCGCCGGCGGCGCCTCGATGTGGGATGCGTGGTGCGCCCTGCACGAGGCCTGGTCGTACGTCGACGAGGCGCGCTTCGATGATGCGATCGCGACCGCGACCTCGGTGTTCCATACGAACGATCACCGCCACGCTCGGGCGATCGTGGCGGCCGCCCACCTCGAGCAGGGCGAGCTCGAGCGCGCCGAACACCACGTGGGGCGCGCGTTGGATGGGATCGACGACTTCCTCGTCACGCCATGGGTCGTCTCGATCGTCCACCTCACCGATGCCCGCGTACACCTCGCGCGGGGCAGGACGGCGCAGGCGGTCGAGAGTGTGTCGCGCGCAGTGAACGCGGCGACGTTGATGGCTCCGAGCGTCCGCTCGATGCTCGAGCAGACCCGGGTCGAGGTGCTCCTGGCGACAGGCGCCGTTGGTCCAGCGCGCGACCTGCTCTCAGCGGCTTCGGCGCGTGTGGAGCGGCACCGGCGCTCGTTGCCGAAGGGTGACGCGGAGACCTACGCGAGGGCATCCTGGAACGCGCGCATCCTCGCGCTCGCCGCCGAGCACCTGGGTCACGACCCGTGACGCTTGGCGAGCTTGTAGAGGTAGACGCGGTCGATGCCGGCCGCGGCCGCCGCCTGGGTCATCTTGCCATCGTGCCGCGCCAACAGTTCGCGCACGTATTCCCGCTCGAACGCGTCGATCGCACGCCGCCGCGCCTCTCCGTACGGCAGGCTCGCATCGATCACGGCCGTCGGCCTGGCCGCCTCGACGATGGGCAGCGCCTCGTCGAACGCGAGACAACGCTCGAGGTGGTTGCGCAGCTCGCGTGCGTTCCCCGGCCACGCCCCGCGACGGAGCGACGCGAGGAAGTCCTTGGTGCAGAGCCTCTCGATTTCTTCGTCGCGCGCGCCCATCGCGCGCAGGAGCTCCTTGGCGAGTGCAGGGACGTCGTCCGGCCTCTGTCGCAGCGGCGGGAGCTCGATGCGCAACACCGCCAATCGAAAGTAGAGATCGGCGCGGAATCGCCCCTCGTTCACCTCGCGTCGCAGATCGCGGTTGGTCGCCGCGACGATGCGCACGTCGACCTTGCGATGGGCGTTGGAGCCGACGCGGCGGATCTCCTTGCTCTCGAGCACCCGGAGCAGCTTGGGCTGTTGCTCGAGCGGGAGCTCGCCGATCTCGTCGAGGAACAACGTGCCCCCCGAGGCCTCTTCGAACGCGCCGACGCGCCGCTCGGTCGCGCCGGTGAACGCGCTCTTCTCGTGGCCGTAGAGCTCCGACTCGACGAGGTTCGCGGGGATGGCGCCGCAGTCGACCACCAGGAACGGGTGTTTGGCGCGCGGGCTGCCCCGATGGATCGCCTCGGCGACCTTCCCCTTGCCAGTTCCGGTCTCGCCCTCGAGCAACACGGTGAGGTCGTTGGTCGCAGCGCGCTCGATCCACGCGAGCGCCGCGCGCATGGCGATGGAGTGGGCAACGACCCCATGGAACGAGGTGCGGGGCGAGATCGGCAGTCGTTTGACCTGCTGGAGCAGGTCGAAGCGGAGCGACACGCCGCCGACGACGATCGTGCTTCCGCCGCGCAGGAATGCCTCGACGACCCTCACACCGTCCACCACGGTGCCGTTGCGACTCCCGAGATCGCGAATGCGCGCGTTCGCGCCCTCGACGACAATCTCGCAGTGGAACCGCGACACCCGCGTGTCGGTCAGACGGAGATCGTTCGACTCGTGGGTACCGATCGCGCACCGACCGCCGTTCGAGTCGAAGGCAGCTCCGTCGACGGCCGACACGCGAAAGCCAGCGGCGATGGGCGCATCCCCGTCGCGTGGATCGAAGGCATCGGTCTCGGGCTTCACCGGCTCAGCGTACACGCAATCAAGGGGGACTCGTGCGCATCGCCATCGTGACCATCGGCACCCGCGGGGACGTGCAGCCGTACCTCGCCGTCGGCGCCGCGCTGAAGGCTCGCGGACATGACGTCGTCATCGCGACCCACGACGAGTTCGAGCCGATGATTCGCGCTCGGGGTTTCGAGCACCGACCCATTGTCGGGGGCGTTCGAGAGATCCTGCAAACCGAGCTGGGGAAGAAGTGGCTCTCGTCCGCCGACTCTCCGCGTGAGTACTCGAAGTACGTCAATCAGATCTTCCAGCCGCTCCAGGCGGGGTTTCACCGCGACATCGACGCAGCGCTCGAAGGCTGCGACGGAGTGTTGTTCTACGCGATGGCCATGCACGCGATTGACGCTGCCGAGCGACGCAAGCTCCCGATCGCATGTCTCGCGCCCTGGCCCGCGGCCGCCACTGCCCACATCGTTCCGTTCGGGCTGCCCGTGCTCGGGGCGTTTCCCGGATTCCTCATCCGCTGGTCGTGGAGCGCGCTCCTCCGAATGATGTTCGCTCCATCCAACGAGGCGTTTCAGGCGCATCGTGCCGAGGTCGGTTTGCCGAGGTACCCGGAGCCGAGCCCGTATCATCGGATCGCCACCCGCAAGATCCCGGTGGTGCACCTCTTCAGCGAGCATGTGATCGCGCGGCCCGACGATTGGGACGCTCACCTGCACATCGCGGGGTTCCCCTTCGTCCCTCCGAGCGACTACACGCCGCCGCGCGCACTCTCCCGCTTCCTCGAGGGCGATCGACTCGAAGGGAGAGAGTGTCGGCGTGCTACCTGCACGCCGACCGATCCGCCGATCTACATCGGCTTCGGCTCGATGACCGGCCACTCGGCCGAAGAGCTCGCGACCCTCTCGCGTGCCGCCGCACGTCGCGTCGGTGTGCGGGCGGTCTACGCGACCGGATGGAGCGACTGCAAGCCGGAATCCGACGACGACTTCCACGTGATCGAAGAGGCCCCGCACGACTGGCTGTTTCCACGCGTGCGTGCCGTGGTCCACCACGGAGGTGCGGGCACGTTCGCCGCGGGCCTCCGCGCTGGTCGCCCGACGGTGATCAATGCGTTCTTCGGCGATCAACCGGCGTGGGGTCAGGCCAACGAACGACTCGGCACCGGACCGAAGACCCTGAGACGCCGAGGGCTGACCGAGGAGAAGCTCGCGGATGCGATCCGTGAGGCGATCACGAACCCGACGTATCGAGAACGCGCGACCGCGATCGCTGCTCGAATGGCGGCGGAGGATGGCGCTGCACGCGCCGCCGAGATCGCCGAGCGCGTGCTGCTGGCCTAGAGCGCAAAAACAGCCGCCGTCCAGCGATGCAACGCGCCCCGAGCGTTGGCCGCTGTGAGATTCTCGTGGCGAGTCGTGCAGGTACAGCTGGGCTCCGCTACACTCCGCGTTCCATCTATGAACAGCGTCGCCCCCGGCGAGATCTTCCTCGGGAAGTACCGAATCGAGCAGGTTCTCGGGCAAGGCGGCATGGGCGTCGTCGTCTCGGCGCGCCACCTCGAGCTCGACGAGCTCGTGGCCATCAAGTTCATGCACCCGAACTTCGCGGGGCAGCAGGAGCAGGTCGAGCGCTTCCTCCGCGAGGGCCGAGCGGCGGCGAAGATCAAGAGCGAGCACGTGGCGCGCGTCCGCGACGTCGGCAAGACGGCCGACGGCGTGCCCTACATGATCCTCGAACACCTCACCGGCAGCGACCTCGCCTCGGTCATCAAAGACGAGGGCAAGGTCGCGATTCCCGACGCGGTCGAGTTCCTCCTCCAGGCGTGCGAGGCCCTGGCCGAAGCGCACACCTCCGGCATCGTCCACCGCGACCTCAAGCCCGCCAATCTCTTCCTCATCGTGCGCGCCGACGGCTCGCCATGCGTGAAGCTGCTCGATTTCGGCATCTCCAAGCTGATCGACGCGCAGGAGGCCGCGCTCACGGCGACCAACGGCATGATGGGCTCGCCGCTCTACATGGCGCCCGAGCAGCTCTCGGCGGCCAAGAGCGTCGACAAGCGGGCCGACATCTGGGCGCTCGGCATCATCCTCTACGAGCTCGTCACCGGCGAGCGTCCGTTCGATGCGCCCACGCTGCCGCAGCTCGTGCTCCGCGTCGCGACCGACGCCCCCACGCCGATCACCAACTACCTCCCCGATGCGCCCGAGGCATTGGTGGCGGTCATCGATCGCTGCCTCACCAAGAACCCCGACCAGCGCTACGAGAACGTGGGCGTGCTCGCCTCCGCGCTGGCACCCCTCGCGCCGCCCGAGGCGCAGCACTCGATCGACCGCATCGCACGCGTCATCGCCGCGTCGACCACCGGTGGCCAGAAGCGCCAACGCACCGTGCGCACGTCTCCGAACCCGGGCAACGCCGACGCGACGGGCCCGGTGCCGATGTCGCGCGAAGAGTCCGCCGCGACGATGGTCGGCACTCCGCCGATCGACGCGAAGCTCGCGCAGACGACCAACGGCGGGAGCACGCAGACCAAGCCCGCGCCGGTCGAACCGGCGCCGAGCCGTCGCGGGCTCGCGATTGCGATCGGCGGGATGGCGGTCGCCTTGCTCGCTCTTGCCGTCGTGATCGGCACGCGGCGCGAGCCCCCGGCGACGCCTGCCGCTGCGGCGAGCGCGGCACCGGTCGTCCCGCCGCCCGCCACCACGACCGCGCCGGCAGCGTCACCCAAGCCGGTGGCGAGCCCCGACCCCGTCCCGACCGTCCCGTCGGCGACGGCATCGGTCACCGCGTCGACCAAGCCAATGATCAAGCCCGTCGCAGGCACCAAGCCAAGCACCTCGAGCGCGGCGCCTGCATCCAAGAACTGCGACCCGCCGTACGTGATCGACGCGGACGGCAACAAGAAATACAAGCTGGAGTGCCTTTGATCCGCGAATCATCGTTCGGTCGACGCACGCTGTCGCTCCTGCTCGCAGCCGCCTTCGCCACCGCGCCGATGTCCGCGTTCGCGCAGGACAAAGAGGCCTGCGTGACCGCGTCCGAGTCCGGGCAGAAGCTCCGCAAACAGAAGAAGCTCCGCGCCGCCCGCAAGGAGCTCCTCGCGTGCGCGCAGGAGACCTGCCCCGCGGTCGTGAAGAAGGACTGTGTCACCTGGCTCGCCGAGGTCGACGAGAGCCTCCCGACGATCATCCTCAGCGCCAAGGACGGCAGCGGGAACGACGTCGTCGACGCCAAGGTGCTGCTCGACGGCGAGCCGTTCGAAGGCAAGCTCGACGGCTCGGCGATCGCGATCGACCCCGGGGCACACACGTTCCGCTTCGAGCCGGCGAAGGGCGAGGCGGTCGAGAGCAAGGTCATCGTTCGCGAGGCCGAGAAGAACCGCGTCATCACCGTGACCCTCGGCGAGAAGCCCAAGCCCGTCGCAGAGCCCGCGCCGCCTCCCACCAAGCCGGCGACGCCCGAGGCTCCAAAGGCATCCTCGGGAATCCCCACCAGCGCGTATGTGCTCGGCGGTGTCGCTGCCGCGTCGTTCGTCGGGTTCGCCTACTTCGGGTTGAGTGGCCGCGCCGATCGCGATCACCTCCTCGACACCTGCGCGCCGTACTGCAGCAAGGACGACGAGAAGCCCGCGCGCAACAGGCTGCTGATCGCCGACATCGCCCTCGGCGTCGGCATCGTGTCGCTCGGGGTCGCCACGGTTCTCGTGCTCACCGCGCCGAGCGCACCCAAGGCGGACAAGGCTGCCTTGCGGGTCGACGCGGTCCCTGTCGCCGGCGGCGCTGTCGGGCTGCTCGGGGGATCGTTCTGATGCGCACGTTCATCCTGGGGTCGCTCGTCGCGGCGACTGTGCTCGTCGCGGCCGCATGCTCGTTGACCACGTCGTTCGACGGCATCAGCGGCGCCGTGCGTCCCGCCGCCGACGACGCGGGTCCGACGGGCCCCGCCGTTCCACCCGGCCGTCCCGCGGGCGCTCCGACGCCGACGGGCGCTCGCTCGCTGTGGCTCGGCGTCAAACACTTCCACTTCGCGCACAGCAACGACGCGCTCAAGAAGCCCGGCGCCTGGGAGGACTGGGGCTGGGACATCGACGGACTGTGCACCGGCCCGACCGGCCCCGATCAGACGGGCAGCTGTCAGCGCTCGCCGAAGGTCACGCCCGATCAGATCAGTGACGGCAAGCGGTGCCGCGACAACAACTTCGGCGCGCAGATCGTCCCGCAGCTGAGCATCTACAACAATCAATTCGAGAACGACACGAACAACGCGCTCCTCGAGGGCGGCCCGTCGTGGCTGTTCGTCCTCGAGGACCTCGGCGAGGGCGCCGACGATCCGTACGTGCCGGCCAAGCTGTACCTCGCGACTGCGATGCCCGACAAGACACGGCCCGCGTGGGACGGAACCGACGTCCGACAGGTGCTCCCCCGCAGCGTCACGGATTCCAGCATCAAACAAGCGGTGATCACGTTCCCCAAAGGGTACGTGCGTGATCACGTCTGGGTCTCCGGCGATCCGGCCCGGTTCGACTTCGCGCTTCCCCTCGGCGCGACGGGCGAGTTGCAGCCGATGCCCATCCACTCGGGGCTCATCGCGTTCCAGCTCAACCCGGCGCACACCAACGCGGTCGACGGTACGGGCCAGGTCGCGGGCGCGCTTCCACTCTCGGGGATCGAGGACTTCCTCAAGCCGTTCTTGCTCACGCAGACCTCGTTCTGCCCCGGCACGCCGCAGTACACGAACCTGATGAAGAACGCGTCGACCTACGCGGACGTCTACCTCGAGGCGGCCAAGCTCCAAGATCCGGCAAAGGCCTGCGACGGCATCTCGTTCGGCATCGGCATCAACCTCGCGCCCATCGCCGAGCCGACAGGCGTCGGCACCGAGAAGCCCCCGGCCACCGGCGGCTGCACGACCGACGCAGGCACGGACGGCGCGACCGACGAGACCGGCCCGAGCGACGCTGCGACAGACGGCGGTTAGCAGCCTCAGAGTCGCTCGAGACGGCGGTCTCCGATGGTCACGACGTAGTCGTCGGCGGCGAGCGGATGATCGGGTTTCACGTTGATCGACGTCTGCGCCCCGCGGCGCACGCCCACTGCGATGTGGCCTTGGGCCTGGGCGCTCGCTGCGGCCTCCGCGAAGGTCTTCGCGTTCGTCGGCACGAGGTGCAGCTGCTGCCCCGAGACGGTGAGCAGCTCGGCGATGACGTCCTGGATGCCGGGGTGCACCACCTCGTTGGAGACGAAGTGCGCCTCGTATCGACCGGAGCAGACGATGCTGTTGCAGCCCGCCTTCCGCAGCAGCTCCTCGTGACCGGCGTCGACGCACTCCGCGATGGAGCGGATGTTCGGCGTCCTCGCCTCGACGGCCAGGGTGATCGCGAGCGCGAGGTCGTCGGAGTGCGGGTCGCCGGGCTTCTTGCTGAGGATGACCGCGTGCGACGCCTCGTCGACGTTCGCCCGACCAAGCGTCTCGTCGCGCGTGGGATTGCCACGCACGTAATGGACGCCTCGGTCGAGGAGCTCGCGCGGCACGGTCTCGAGGTGCTCGTCGACGAGCACGATCTCCTTGCCGCCGAACGCTTTGTCTTCGCGAAGCTCGTCGACGATGCGCGCGACCTTCTCGACCGAAGGCAGATTGAGGATCACCACGTGATCACGGTAGGACACGTTGCTCATGCCGGAGAGCTCCCTCGATTTGGCCTCGATCAGCGTGGTGGCCGCGAGCGACAACACGTACCCGAGCAGGCCGATGCCGAAGGTCATCAGCGGCGCGGCGACGAGGAATCGTCCTCCCGTCGTCGCCGGGTAGATGTCGCCGTATCCGATGGTGGTGAGCGTCACGAGCGACCACCACAACGCGTCGACCCACGACAGGTCGGGTTTGATCGGCAGCTCGAAGTAGACGAACCCCGTGGTGCCGTACGCGAGAATCGCCGCGAGGAGCACCGCGACCCGGACCTGGCCGGGCGGGTTGCGCACCACCCTGCGGGCGAACAGGCGGAACAACGGGACGATCACGGCGCCCCCTTCTTCCACTGCTCGGCGAGAGCCCGTGCCCGATCGGACACGATCGGATCCGACCACAGGCCCTTCTTCTCGGCCTGCGCGGCGACCTGGGCGCGGAGATACTCGGACATCGCCGGAAACGGGTACTGGGTATAGACGATCACGCGCCCGTCGCGCACGAGTTGGAGCGCCACGTCGGCGTCGTCGACGAAGAGCGTGGCGAGGGCGCGTCCGTGACGATCCTTAGGGGGGGTGCCGAGCATCAGTCGCACCGACTTGCCGGTCAACGACTGCTCCCACGCGGAGACCGCCTCCTTCGCCCAACGAGCGGTCGGATCGTGGAGCGCCGCCTGATCGAACGCCTTGATCCCGACGATACGCACGGTGACGGCGTCGCCTGCACCATTGGTCAGGAGGAGGGTGTCGCCGTCCTGCACCTTGGTGAACGAGAGCAGATCGCCCGTCTCGACCTGCGCGCTCGCTCGCTGCACCGAACGCCGGATCGACTCGGCACGCACGCCGAAGAAAATCGACGCGCTGAGCAGCACGATGACCACGGTCCAGAATGCGCGAGTCCCTCGGTCCACGACGCGCGAGCGTACCACGCATGGAACATGGGGGAGGTCGAAGACTCGAGCGCCGCTCAGGCTCCTGCAGCGATCCGCGCGACGTCGATCCACGCGTGGCGCGGCAAGAGGTGGACCCCTGGCGGTGCGTCTGGCGCCTCGGTCACGAGGAAACGAATCGCCGCGACCATCGCCGCGAGCGTCACGTCGAACGCGTTGAGCGAGTCGCCGTGCCCCGCCGTGAGGTTCGCCATCGAACCTCCGGCGAACAGGTGGATCGCGCGTCCCCCAATCGAGAACCGTTCGACGTTCGGCAACACGTGCTCGCTCGGATGTTTTCCGAGGGCCTCGAGCTCGATCTCCTCGCTGGCGTGGCCGACGTTCATCAGGAACGCGCCCTCGCGCATCCTCGCGAACGCTGCCGCGCCGATGACGTTCCGGGCCCCGGTGGCAGTGATCACCACGTCGGCGAGAGGGAGCCCCTCGTCCATCGTGACGACCTCTTCGCCGGCGAAGCGCGCCTCGAGGGCGCGTGCGGGGTCGAGCTCCGCGACGAGCACGCGACCGCCGTACGCGCGCGCGGCATCGCACACGCCACGGCCCACGAGCCCGTAGCCGACGACGAGCACGCGCTTGCCGTGAAACGTCAGCCGCGTGTTCTCGAAGAACGCGTGACACGCCGTGAGCCCGACCATGTGCCGATTGTGGAGCCCCTCCTTGATCGGAAGGTCGTCCCAATTGAACACGGGGTAGCTCGGTTGCAGCGCCGCGAGACGCATGGTGCCGGAGCCCGTCGCTTCGAGCGCAGCGCGCACGGATGCACGCTCCTTGCGTGCCTGGAGGAAGGTGGTGATCGCTGCCCCCATCTCACAGAGGTGCGTCGGCCGGAACTCGACGACCCGCTCGAGGCCCGCCTCCAGATCGGCCTCGCTCATCCCTCGCCACGCGTGCGCCTCGGCACCGGCCGCGCGGCAGCGCGCGATCGTCTCGTCGCACACCGTGGTCGGGTTGCACGTGGTGAGGAACAACGCCGCGCCGCGCGCGAGCAGCGCCTCGATCGCCGGGAGCATCTTGATCTCGAGGTGCATCGAGCACGCGAGCCGGACGCCCGAGAGGTCGGGGAGCGACTCCGCGATCGCTCGGGTGACGGGCATGTGCGTGCGGGTCCAGCGCAGGCGGGCATCGAAGTCGTCCATCGGGAGCGCATACTACGGCGGCCCCGAGGCACGGCTCGGTGCCGGGCACGTGCCGGCCGATCGAGGCGAATTTGCGGGTCGGCGCACGTGATTTCGGCAAGATTATGGCCGGCCCCAACGTGGCCCGCTCCGTGCTGAAGGTTGCGCGTCCACAGGAGGAACCCATGAATCACGTCCTTCGCGCATCGGCGCTGCTCTTCACGCTCGGTCTCGTCGCCACGCCGGCCGTCGCCGGAACGCCGCTGCCCGGACCGACGCCCACGCCCACGCCCGTCCCGAAGCCGGTCCCGATCCAGTTGGCGCCGACCTTCAGCTGCAGCGTGGTGAACATCGCCAATGGTGGCCTGTTCACCACCGGCACGGTGATCGTCACCAAGACCGGCGGCGGCGCGCTCGCGGCGAACGCGAAGGTGGTGGCGACCGTCACCATCCCGAGCGGCAAGATGACCACCACCGCGTGCGGCAACACCTTCGCTGGAACCCCGCCGAAGGTCACCCTGTCGAAGGTGATCGTCCCGCCGGACCCGACCAAGGCGGCGATCTACACCTGCAGCGCGGTGGTCTCGGGCACGTGCTCGAGCGATCCCCCTCCCTCGCCCCCCAAGTAGTCGCGTGATGCGGCGGGCTCGGACGTGCGCTACAGCGCGCCTGTGTCCGCCGCGCGACCCTTCGTCCCCCCTTCGTTCCCCCCTGCCGAGCTCACGCTGACCAGCCTCGAGGGCGTGCGCGCCTCGGGCGTGCGCGCGGGCATCAAGGCCAGCGGCAACCCGGACGTCGGTCTGCTCGTGTTCGACGAGCCCGCTGCGCTGGCCGCGGTGTTCACGCAGAACCTGTTCGCCGCGGCCCCCGTGTTGGTCTCGCGGGAGCACCTGCAGAAGAACGGCGGTCGGGTCCGCGCCATCGTGGTCAACGCGGGCAACGCCAACGCGTGCACGGGCGAGCGAGGCCTCGCCGACGCGCGCGCCATGTGCGAGCGCACCGCGAAGGCGATCGGCTGCGCGGTCGAAGAGGTCCTGGTCTGCTCGACCGGGGTCATCGGTGTGCACCTGCCGATCGAGAAGGTCCTCGCGGGCATCGACCGCGCGGCGACCGAGCTCTCCCGTGAGCTCGAGGCGGGGCGCGCGTTCCTCTCGGCGATCCAGACGACCGACGCGTTTCCCAAAGAGGCATCCACGCGGGAGGGAGGCGGCCACGTCGCCGGCGTGTGCAAGGGCGCGGGGATGATCCACCCCGACATGGCCACCATGCTCGCGTTCGTCGGCACCGATCTCGCGGTCCCGCTCGACGAGCTCCGCGCCGCGATGCCGAAGATCGCGGCGTCGAGCTTCAACGCCGTGCACGTCGACACACATCCGAGCACCAACGACACGTTCTTCCTCTTCGCCACCGGCAAGCGCAAAACGGAGGGTGATTTCCGTCCCGCGGTGACCAAGGTGTGTCGCCGCCTCGCGTGGCTCATCGCGCGCGACGGCGAGGGCGCGACCAAGGTCACCACCATCGAGATCCGCGGCGCATCCTCCGACGCCGCGGCCCGCGCGATCGCAGACAAGGTCGCGTCCTCGGCGCTCGTCCGCACCGCGCTGTTCGGCAACGACCCGAACTGGGGTCGCTTCGTCAGCCAGGTCGGCAACTGCCGCGAGGTGAAGAGCGTCGAGGGTCTGCGGTGCACGCTGCAGGGCACCACCGTCTTCGAGAACGGCGGCCCCGCGCCCCACGACCGCGGCGCGGTCTCGCGCGCGATGGCGTCGGAGGACGTGCACCTCTTGCTCCAACTAAAAGAGGGAGAGGGACGCGCGGTCGTGATGACCAGCGATCTCGGGTACCGCTACGTCGAGGTCAACGCGGAGTACACCACGTGATCTGGCGCTCGATCGTCCGGCCTGCGCTGTTCTCGCTCGATGCAACCGAGGCGCACGAGCTCGCCACGGCGGCCATGGGTCCGCTCGAGTACGTCTCGCCGCTCGCCGCGCTCGCTCGCATGGTCTGCGCGACCAACGACCGGCGCGTCGCGGTGGAGCGCATGGGGCTGCACTTCGCCTCGCCCATCGGCCTCGCCGGTGGGTTCGACAAGAACGCGCATCGCCCCCACGCGCTCGCTGCCCTCGGCTTCGGGTTCCTCGAGCTCGGCACGGTGACGGCGCTCGCCCAGGACGCGAACCCCTCCCCCAACCTGTTCCGCCTCCCCGCCGATCGCGCGTTGATCAATCGCCTCGGCTTTCCCAACGAGGGCGCCACACGCGTGGTCGAGCGGTTCGTCGAGGGCGGCGGCGCGAAGTCGTGCGGCGTTCCTGTCGGCTTCTCGATCGGCAAGTCGCGCCTCGTCGACGTCGAGCCGATCGAGGGCGCGCTGGCCGACTACCTCGCGAGCTTCCGCGCAGTGCACCCGGTCTCGGACTTCGTCGTCGTCAACGTCTCCTCGCCCAACACCAAGAACCTCCGCGCGCTGCAGGGCGCCGAGGTCGCGCGCGTGTTGCTCGGCGAGCTCGTGAAGGCGAACGCACCGAAGAAGCCGCTGCTCCTGAAGATCGCGCCCGACCTCTCCGACGCGGATCTCGAGGCCCTGCTCGCGGTCGTCGAGGAGGTCGGTCTCGACGGCGTGATCGCCACCAACACCACCATCGGCCGCAAAGACCTCCGCACGCCGACGTCCGAGATCGAGGCGATCGGCGCCGGCGGATTGAGCGGGCCGCCGCTCCGCGCCCGCGCCCGCGAGGTGGTGTCGCGCGTCCGCGCCCGTCTCGGCGGGGAGCTCACCGTCATCGGCGTGGGTGGTGTCGAGCGCGCGGAAGACGTGCTCGCCCTCGTGCGCGCGGGTGCCGACCTCGTGCAGCTCTACACCGGGTTCATCTACGGCGGCCCAGGCACGCCGCGTCGCCTCGCCCGCGAGCTCGCCGAGCTGGTCACCCGCGCGGGCGCGAGCTCGATCGCGGAGCTCCGCGGCACCGCCGATTGATCGAGACTGTCCCGGGCACCCCTGCGATCGGCTCTGCCCGAGGGCACCGAGGTCGAGCTCGTGGTGGCGGAGCAACCGCTCGACGAGATGCCGCCCGAAGAGCGTGCCGCGCTTCTTTCGCAGATCGACCGCGGGCTCGAGAGCATTCGGCTCGGTGTCTCGCGTCGCCGCCGCCAGCGTTCTTGAGCAGAGCGTGCCGACGCGGAGCCGCGCCGGCACGCCGTGCGGGCGATTCACTTGTCGGGGAAGTCGGTGACGCTGGCGTACGCCTTGTAGAGGTTCTTCAAGTCCGCCGTGGCGGAGACCAAGCCAGGCGCCATGACGGTGCCCTGGCCGAACTTGATCTTGAACCACGACTCGTGCGGCTTCGCCCGCACGAACTGTCCGAGAGACATGGTGCCGCTCTCGAGCAAGACCGTCTTGCCATCAGCGCCATGGCAGCTCTGGCACTTGCTGACGTGCAGCGTCTTTCCCGCCGCCGCGTCGCCATCTTTGCCGATGTTGGTGAACGTCAGCGTCGGCTTGACGAGTGTCCATGCGCCAGCGACGACCTCGTAGTGCATCGGCGCCCCCGACACCTGGAGGTCGTAGAGCTCGTTGGGTTGAACCCACTCCTCACGCATGAACTTCACGATGTTCCATGTCTGCTCGGGCGTGAGCAGCTTGGAGAAGTCCGGGTGACGACTGTCGGATGTCGCGTTGATCGGTCGGCCCCAAGGTGCCGTCACCCGATCGTAGAGCTCTTGATACGTGCTGCTCTTCACAGCCACGCGCAGATTGGCATCCGAGACGTCCGGACGCGTGGCGGCGCCCGTGCTGATCCCTGTGCGATTGGCGTACGACGCCGCCGTGCCCAGCCCATCCCAGGCATGGCAGGACTTGCAGCGGACGAACTCCGAACCTGTGGTCACGCTGTAGTCGGCCAGCGCGCCCTTTCCGGCGCCATTCTTCGAGAACCATTCCGAGAAGGCCGCACCGCCTTTGATTCCATCGGCGGCCGCGTAGGCAGCCGGGACCGGGCCCGGCCAATCTACGCCGGCGTCGCCTGAGTCGCCCTTGGCGCCCGGAGCTCCCGGATCGCCCTTCGCACCTGGATCGCCTTTGGCGCCGGGCTCCCCCTGAACACCTGCGGTCCCCGGATCCCCCTTGTCGCCCTTGGCGCCTGCGGCGCCGTCTGCGCCAGCACACGCACCGAGCATGAGAGAGACTACGAGCAGACCCATTGTTCTCATCCTGACCTCCGAACCGGGCCGTTGAGCAAGCCGTACGCCATCGCGACCCAAGAGAGTCGCGAGTCGTCGACGACGGCGGGCAACCTGCGCAGACGAGTCAATGGAGTGCAGGCGATGCGCGGGATGCAGACGGCGCGGTCTCCGATCTGATTTTTTCAGCGTGCGCGAACGCGTCGTGCATGGAATCGCGCGTCGTGCCCACACGAGTCGGGAGTGGCGCGCAATCCATGCACGCAGGCGCAGTCGCAGCGCGGCCCCCGCAGATCAGAGGCTGTCCGAGACATTTGGTGGAAGCACGGCCGCATGAGCGGCTCTCGGCGCCACGGTCTTCGCAGGCGTTCGTCGCGTAGGTTGGCGAGGCGACGATGGTCCAGCGGTTGCTCCAGAACGCGCTAGGCCTCCGGATCGAACTCAACGACCCGCCCGGGCTCGAAGTACTCGACCTCGCGCCGGCAGGGCACTGAATTGATTTTCGGCGCATGTCGATCACGAAGTCGGACTTGCTGAAGAGCTTTCCGTTACGCGCGACCCACGGCTTGCAAAGGACCAGGCCTCGACGCTTGATGACCTCGCTCACCACGTCGCTGGCGATGTCGCCGCGGTCGATGTGCAACGAGCCGATTTGATTGCGTCCCGGTAGTCGCGCGAGGTCATCGCGAAGGACGGGCGCCGCTTCCTCCTCGGGGCGATTCGCCGGTGTCACCACGCACGCCAGGATGAGGCCTGTGTCGAGGTCCGAGGCGATGTGACGCTTGAAGCCATTGAAGCGCTTCGACTTGCTCTTGCGCCCATGGCGCATCTCGCCGTCCTCCACCGAGACGCGGCGTTCGGGCGCGACTACAATGGATATCATTGCACGGAGAGTTCTTGATTGGTGGCTGCGCCCGAGCGACGACCCGGCTGTTCTCTTCGTCCCGGGGTTCTCGTACTGGGGAGTCTCCAAAGCTGAAACCGGAGAAACCTGGCTTTGGCTGACCAAGCAGCGTGCGCCGTTCACCGACCTGGTCGTACTTCGTACTAGCGATAGTCGGGGATGGTGATTGGGGGGCGGCCGTGGTCGAGGGGATGGATCCTGCGAGCGGGCTGAAGCTCCGCGTCTCTTGGCTTGTCCGGGCTGAGCAGGGCAGAGTCCGTGAGCTCATCCAGACAGTACAGAGCGTCGAGTAGGGGCCGGTAACCGCGCCTGGGCCAACCGCGCCTGCGCGCCCGCGGCGCCCGGCGGCAGGTTGAGGTGACCACCAGCCGGACGAATGCGCGAACCTCGTTGCGCTACCGGCGGGCTAGATCTAGTCGTTCGACGTCATCAGCTGACGCGACTGCGCGACCAGCTTGCCCTCGGAGTCCCAGATCTCGCCGTCGGCCTCGAGATAGCCGCCGAACACGAAACGGCTCTCGAACTTGCAGCGAAGCCACCCCGGCGCCGGACGACCGCGCACGTGCACCGTGAGCTCGATGGTGGGCAACCAACGGAACGTGGTCACCTCGAGGATCGGCGGTGGGAGCGCGTCGGCGATCAGCGGGAGCGACAACACATCGGGCTCGCGGCCATCGGCGAAGCGCACCCACGCCCGGAGCTCCGCGTTGCCGGTGGGAGCGCCGCGGAGGAACCCGGCCGAGTCGGGCGCGAAGCGAGTCTCGAACTGGTGAGAGATCGCGATCGCATCGATGGGTTCGGCGCGGGTGCACGCGTCAACCGGCGGCAGCTCGGGCGGTGCGCCGCGTACGTGCTCGAGACCGCTGGCGGTCGGGCTGGCAAAGGTCGCGAGGACCCGCACGTTCTCTTTGCCCTCTTGGACGAGGCGCGCCATCGCCGTCGCGTAGGTGCGGCCCTCTTTGACGGGCTCGACCTCGATCTCGATCGGCGCACACCGCGAGGGACGGAGGTAGTGCGCGGTGATCGTGCGCAGCTCGCGCCCTGGCAGCTTCTCGCCGATGGCGCGCGCAGCGAGCGCGAGGAGATAGCCCCCGTCGGGGATGGTCCCGACGTTCCACCGATCGCTCACCGTCGCGCGGAACAGGCCGGGCTCGACCTCCTCGACCGCGGTGTCGACGTCGAACGCGGAGGTCATGCGAGCAGCTTGAGCAGCTTCGCCTTCAGGCCGTCGTAGGGCGGGTACATGATCGGCGGGTCCATCTTCAGCGGCTTCATGAGGACGGACTTGCGATGGCTGAAGGTGTCGAAGCTGTGGCTGCCGTGATACGCGCCCATGCCGCTCTCGCCGACGCCACCGAACGGCAGGTCGAGCACGCCGAAGTGGAGCCACACGTGGTTGACGGTGGCACCGCCGGACGAGGTGTTGTCGAGGACCTTCGACTGGAAGGCCTCGTCTTCGCTGAAGAGGTAGAGCGCGAGCGGCTTGGGACGCTCGTTGACGAACGACAAGACCTCCTCGGGCTCGCGGTACGAGAGCACCGGGAGGATCGGCCCGAAGATCTCGTCGGCCATCACCGGGGAGTCGATCGGCACGTCGCGCAGCACGGTCGGCGAGAAGTAACGATCGTTCTCGTCGAGATCGAGACGGGTCACCGGCTCGCCGCTCTTGGGGAGGAGTCTGGCGAGCCGCTGGTGGTGGCGCGCGTTGACGATGCGGGCGTAGTCGGGGCTGCGCTTGGGGTCCTCGCCATAGAACTCGCGGATGCTCGAGCGAAGCTTGTCGAGCAGCGCGTCGCGGACCTGCTCGTGCACCAGGACGTAGTCCGGCGCGATGCAGGTCTGACCGGCGTTGTAGAACTTTCCCCAGGCGATGCGGCGCGCGACGACGGCGAGGTCGACGTCCTTGTCGACGATGCACGGGCTCTTGCCCCCGAGCTCCAGCACCACGGGGGTGAGGTACCTGGCCGCAGCCGCCATGATGATGCGCGCGACGTTGCCGTTGCCCGTGTAGAAGATGTGGTCCCACCTCTCCTCGAGGAGCGCGGTGGTCTCGGGGACGCCGCCCTCGACGACCGCGAACGCGTCGTTGTCGAGGTACTGCGGGATGAGGCGCGCGAGCAACGCAGACGTGTGCGGCGCGACCTCGCTCGGCTTGAGCACGACGCAGTTGCCCGCGGAGAGCGCGCCGAGCAGCGGCGCCATCGCCAGCTGGAATGGGTAGTTCCACGGCGCGATCACCAGGCAGAGGCCGAGCGGCTCCTTGCGGATCTCGCTGCGCCCCGGCTGGATCACCATGGGCGTGGAGACCTTCTCCGCGCGCATCCAATCGGCGAGGTGCTTCTTGGTGTGGTCGACCTCTTTGACCATGTAGCTGACCTCGGCGAGCCAGGCCTCGAGGCGCGGCTTGCCCACGTCGACGTGGAGCGCGTCGAGGATCTCGTCCTCGCGGTCGACGAGCATGCGACGAAGGGCATCGAGCTGGCGCATGCGCCACTCGACCGACCGGGTGCGGCCGGAGGCGAACGTCGAACGAAGCCGAGCAATGGTCGCAGCGAGGTCGGACATGGTCCGGAAAAGCTAGGATCGCCACGACGGCCCGCCAAGCGTCCCGACCCGCTCGCTCGGCGAGGCCTCATTCGCCGGCATCGGGGTCGTCGACCACGACCGCGACCGAGTGCTCGTTGGGGACGATCGCCCGGCCCTCCCGGCGCGCCCACACGAAGGTGAACGCAGCGCCGAGGAAGAAGATCTGCGCCGAATAGTGCACCCAGAGCAAGAGCGCGACGATGGAGCCCGCCGCCCCCCACGCCGACTCGATGCCCTTGCGGCCGATGTACAGACCCACGGCCGTGCTCCCGGCCGTGAAGGCGAGCGCGGTCACGACCGCGCCGAGGAGCGCGTCGCGGAAGTGGATTCGCACCTCCGGCAACACCCGAAACACCGCGAAGAACAGCCCGATCGTGACGAGCAGCGAGCCGAGCGCCTCGAGCAGGTGCAGCGCGGGCCCGACCGGCAGCCTGCCGCCAACGACCTCGCCGGCCGCCGCGAGCACGGCCTTGCCGAGCACCATCGCGACGAGGAGCGCACCGACCAGGAGCACCATCGCGAAGCGAGCGCTGCGTCGCCGGAGCTGGGAGCGCGCGAGCCCACGCAGCCCACCTCCCGACCGCGGCTGCACGCCCCACAGATGGTTGAGCGCATATTCGAGCGCGCCGAACAGCCGAGACGAGGCATAGGCGAGGAACAGGACACCGAGGGCGCTCTTCAGCGGCCCCCCACGTCGCGCTTCGGCGTGCGCGAGCATCGACGCGACCGTGTTCGCGCCGTTGGGTCCGATCCACCGCGTGAGGTCCGCCGAGAGCACGTTCGCAGCGCGATCGGCGCTGGTGAGCACGCCAGCCACGTGCACCGCGATCCACAAGAGCGGGGTGATCGAGAGCAGCGAATAGAACGCGATGGCACCGCCAAGGACGCGCCCGCCACGTCGCGAGAACGTGCCGAACGTCTCCTTCAGGAGGGCGCGCATCCGTCCCCATCCTCCTCGACCGGTTGCTCCGCGAGAAGTACGTTCTCGGCGCATGCAATGACCATCAAGCGGCTGCTCGTGATTGGCCTGGTGGTGGCTCTGGCGCTGCGGTTGTTGCCCGTCGTGGCGCCGATGTTCTGGCCGGGATTCCGCCGCTCGGTCGCGCGCCTTCAGCGCAGGGCCGATCTCGCGACGGCCGCGGTCATGCTCGCGCTGGTCGCGTCGATGTTTCTCCAGCGGGAGCCGGTCTTCGGCGCGATGGTGGCTGTGCTGAGCCTACCGGCGCTCGTCGCGGGATTTCGCGCGCTGCGTCGGTGATGCTCGGGCCCGGTCGGTCTGTTCAGCCCCGCGGTTCAGACTCGCAGGTTTGCAACACCGAGGAAGAAATCCTCAGCCTAAGTAGCTGAAACCCCGTTGGCACCCTCTTGGCCCGACCGGTGCAACAAGCTCGAGCGCACCGCGGTGAGGCCAGCCCCCCCCCCTGGGCCCGCCGCGGTGCGTTTTATTTTTTGTCGTCTCGAGAGGAGCGCTCAAGCGCGACCCCGGACGAGCATCAGTACGCCGATCGCCACGCCGATCGCCATGACCAGCCGGCGAACGTTCGCCTCGCCGACTCGCTTGGCGACGCCTGCGCCACCGATGCCGCCGGCGATGGCCCCGACCGCCATCACCGCCGCGTGGGTCCACACCACGCGGCCGAGCACGATGAACGTGATGGACGCGACGCCATTGATGCAGACGGCGGCGAAGTTCTTCACGCCGTTCATGCGATGTATGCCGCGCACGCCGAGGAACCCGAGTGCGGCCAGCATCAGGATGCCCATGCCCGCGCCGAAGAACCCGCCGTAGACGGCGACGAGCAGCTGGAAGGCGATCGTGAACGGCGCACGGCGCGCAGGGTTCGACGGGCCGGCCTTCTCGATCCACTTCCTCACCAGGGGCTGCACCGCGAACAACGCGGTGGCGGTGAAGATCAACCAGGGCACGGCCTTGGCGAAGGCGCGATCGCCCACGCGGTTGACGAACAACGCGCCGATGACGCCGCCGATCAGGCTCGGCACGGCGAACATGATCACCTCGCGGCGACTGCCCTTCATCTCGTCGCGATAGCCATGGAATGCCGCGAACGAGCCCGGGACCAGGGCCACGGTGCTCGTCGCGTTGGCCGCTATGGGTGGGATGCCGAGGGACAACAGCGTCGGGAACGTGAGCAAGGTGCCCCCGCCCGCCACCGAGTTCACGGCCCCGGCGACGAATGCCGCGAGGAACAACAGCAAGAACCCCAAGGCCGAAGCAGTAGGACCGTTTGTCACCCGCGCCAAGGCATTGAATCGTGTCGACTCCATGCGCGTGGTGGTGCTCCCGTTCCTGCCCGAGCTGCGGCTGCACGTCGCAGACTCGCTGGTGGCGCTGTGGGAGTCCGAGGCGCGCGAGGGCGAGCCACCGCCGCCGCTGCCGTTCTGGAGCTCCCCGTGGCTCGGCGGTCAGGCGCTCGCGCGCTACGTGCTCGATCACCCCGAGGTGGTGCGCGGCCGACGGGTGCTCGACATTGGCACGGGGTCGGGCCTGGTCGCGATCGCCGCGGCGCGCGCGGGAGCGCTGCAGGTGCTGGCGACCGACATCGATGCTCGCGCGATCGAGGCCACGCGGCTGAACGCCGCGACGAACGGCGTCACGATCGAGGTCGAGCAACACGACGTGCTCGATTCGTCGAGCGACGCAGACGTGATCCTCGCAGGCGACGTGTTCTACGAGCGCGCGCTCGCCGAACGCGTGTTGCCCTTCCTCCGGCGGCACCCCCTCGCGTTGGCCGGTGATCCGGGCCGCGTGTACTTCCCCCGCGAAGGCGTGACCCTGCTCGCGCGCTACGACGTGCCGACGACCGTCGAGATCGAAGGACGCGAGGTGCGCGCAGCAGGGGTGTATCGGGTGGAGCGAGATCTGTCGGAAAATCCCCCGGACTGAAGTCCGGGGCACCGACTGCAAGACGAAGCCCTTCGGGCTGGCGGAGTTACGTGTCGACGACGACCTCGTTGT
>Ga0208492_1000313_pt1 | contig 43897 bp, 38 predicted proteins | sample Subbioar_CSW14AB_FD_184820 | JGI IMG/M metagenome (GOLD analysis project Ga0208492, IMG submission 184820) | Serpentinite rock and fluid subsurface biosphere microbial communities from McLaughlin Reserve, California, USA - CR12Mar_CSW14AB (SPAdes) | ecosystem: Environmental > Terrestrial > Deep... | reverse complement strand
TTGATGTTACATGCGGTATTTTATTTTTCTGATTGGTTTTTTGATAGGGGCAGCTAAATTAAATGCGCAATTTCCTTATGTTCAAAAGTTCAATTATCCTGCACAGCTTCCTACACAGGTTATTTATGATATGCTGGCAGATAATAAGGGATATATATGGCTGGCCACAGACAAAGGATTATTCAAGTTCAACGGAAGATTATTTGTTAAAATACCTTTTGATATAACTAGTATGCAGTCCGTTAGTTATTTGCAACAGGATGATCAGGGAAGAATATGGTGCATGAATTTTTACAAGGAATTGTTTTCACTACAGAATGATACCTTAAGGAATTACCAGTTTAAGGATACACGAATAAAGAATGAATCTGTTATTGTTAATTATACAGCAACCAAAGATCATATCTGGTTTGCTTCACTGGAAAATCTGTATCAGATTAATAAGCATACAGGAGAAACCATTGAACGAATATATTCTCCGGAGTATTTGGGCATCACTTCTTTAATAAGGAATGGCGAGGAAGTTGTGGCGTATGGAGCCAAGGGATGGATATTTACTTATCCTTCCAAAAAGCCTGGCTGGACTAAAACATCATTTACCTATAATGATACGAGAATGATGTCTTCTGGGAAATACATTTACGGTACACAAATTGGTAAATCAAGATTGCCTGTATTTACGGTTAAAAAAGGAGTACTTAAACTAACAAAACCATTTGAAATTTCTGACGATGTGCTGGTATTTCATTTTGCATCCACTTCAGATACTGAACAATGGATTTGTACACAGACGGGTGCCTATTTGTGGAATGTAGAAACTGGTAAAACAAATCTTGTGTTCCCCAATCAGAGTATTACAGATATTGTAAAAGACTATCAGGGCAATTACTGGATTAGTACGCTGGATAATGGACTTTTTGTGTGCCCATCTTTAAATAATAAACTTTATACCATTAATGCAGGAAATGGATTTGATAATATTTCAAGGGTAACAACCATTAATAAGGACACGATTGTAACTGGTAATACAAAGGGGATGCTTACTGCATTTAATTTGTCAAAAGAAAGCAGAATGCACTATCAGTTGCCAATTTCTACAGAAATCCAGTTTATTAATTATGATCCCATAGACAAAGTAGTATTTTCTAACAGAGGCATTATTGATTTTCGCTCCACTAAACCCATCAGAGAAATAGATTATGGAAAGAGCGTTTTCAGAGACCCTAATAAAAATCTGATTGTTGCTTCCTATAATAGAACTTATGTGTTAAACAATCCAATGGGTAAAAATCCCGATGCTACCCCGGATACCACAGGAATACCCTTGTATAGTCATTACATGAAGGAAAATATCTTTAGAAAAGGATTGCGTATACCTGTTTTCCGTAATGCTAGAAGTACCAAAACCTTACTCTCTAAAACAGGTAAATACTTCTGGATAGCCTATTATGATGATTTGTATCGTTATAGTTTTAGTGATAGTACTTTTGTTGTTCGAAAAAGAAATAATCAGAAAATAGTTGCCAGAACTTTATTTGAGACCAGTGATTTATTGTTATTGGCAGGTACCTCTAACGAGGGTCTCTTCGTTATAAAAAATGATAAGATCTTACAAAGGTTTTATACTGGTAATGGTCTTAAAAGCAATAACATAAAATCGATTGCTGAAAAAGATGGAAAAATCTGGGTGAATACAGACGAAACACTTCAGATTATTGATTTAAAAACAGGAGTAATCACGAATTTACTTGACGAATATGGATTGGCCGGACTTACTGTCAATGATTTTTCGCTACATCCCAATAAACTGATTCTGGCAACAACAGTAGGGTTGGTTGTAAATGACTACAGAGGTAAGCCGGTAAATGAATCCATATATTTTCCTGTACTGAAAGCAATATCTAATGGGGTTGAATTAGAAAACAAACAGGAACTATCTTCTGAAAAAAATAATATCAGTTTTTATTTTGATGCTATCCAGTATAAAACACCAACCAACCTGCTTTACCGATACAAGTTAACAGGAATTGATACTAGCTGGAAAACCTTAAGCTATAGTATAGGAAACCTAAATTTTTATCAACTTCCTCCGGGAAAGTATGAATTTAAAATTCAGGCATACGACAAAAACGGTATTTATGAAAGTTCGTTGAAGACTTTTCAATTTAGCATTCTTCCCCCTTTCTGGCAACGTTGGTGGTTCATATTGTTGGTATTGGTCCTTACCGGATTTCTTATTTATCTTTTTTTCAAAGCCTGGTCTAAGCGGTTAATATTGAGACAAGGGCTGAAAGAAAGATTATTCAAAAGCCAGCTAGTGGCAATTCGCTCCCAGATGAATCCGCATTTTATTTACAATGTGCTTAATACAGTTCAAGGTTTATTGTATGACAATCGTAAGGCTGAAGTAGGCAATTTGCTCGCGAACTTTAGTGACTTGATGCGCAAAACACTTCAGTCAAGTGACCAGCAACATCATTCTTTAAAAGAAGAAATTGAAAATCTTTCCCTGTACCTTGAATTGGAAAAGGCAAGATTTGATAAGAATTTTGAGTATAGAATTGAGTTGAGTTTACAGGATGATCCTGCTGATTTAATTATTCCTTCTATGCTTTTGCAACCCTTTGCTGAAAATGCGGTAAAACATGGGTTGATGCATAAGTCTGGACAAAAAGAACTTATACTTCAGTTTAGCCAGACTGATCAGGGGTTGGATGTGTATATTATTGATAACGGCATCGGTAGAAAACAATCTGCGTTGATTAATCAGCGAAATAAAAGTAAGCCACAGAGCTTTGCTACCAAAGCAATTGCTGAAAGGATTGAGCTTTTCAACCGACTTTATAAGCAAAAAATATTACATACCGTAAAAGATCAGTTCGATGAACATAATTATCCTTCGGGAACAATCATACATTTGTTTATTCCCAGATATGAAGTAGACAAGGTTGATTTATAAAAGACTTTTAATACGCATCGTATTAGTTAACTTAGAAACATATGAATCCAATAAAAGCAATAATTGTTGATGATGAACCCAATGCACGAAAAGCATTGCGAGGGATGTTGAATGAACAATTTGAAGAAGTTTTGGTATTAGCAGATTGCGGAAATGTACCGGAAGCGGTTAAAATGATAAATAGATTTAAGCCAGACTTGATTTTTCTTGATATAGATATGCCTGGCTATAGTGGCTTTGAATTGTTGGATTTTTTTGATGAACAACAGATTTGGTTTAAAATAATTTTTGTTACAGCATACAGTGAATATTCCCTGAAGGCTTTTGAAAGTTCTGCTGTCGATTATATTTTAAAACCGGTCCGATTGGAACATATGAAAAGGGCATTGCGAAAAGTCAATATTAATTCTCCTAGCCCCATACAGTACAAGGTTTTAAGAGACAACTTCAATTTGCAAAATGAGCGAAAAGTTGTTTTACAGACTTCAGAAACAATTTATGTAGTAAATCAGGACGATATTATTTTTATACAAGCTGAAGGAAGTTATACGAAAATTGTAACTGTATCTCATGGAATTTTAACCATAACGAAAAAGCTCGCAGAGTTTGAGTATCTGGAAACGGATGCTTCTTTTTTCAGAGCGCATAGAAGTTATCTGGTTAACTTAAATCATATCAAAAGAATTGATAAAAGAGATTTCCTGTTGGTAATGAGTAATGAAGCCCAGGTTCAGCTAGCCCAGGACAAAAAAGCCCTCTTGATTGAGCGATTTACTGCATAGATGCTGTTATCCATTCAACGGTACCATGTGTAAACTGCATAGGAATGCCTCCTGTAACACATAGTTGCCCCTGTTGGTCTACCTTATCAATGGTATATACGGCTGTACTATTTCCCGTTTTCAACTTTACCCTTTGCCCTTTTTTGTAAAGTTTACAGTTGTAATCCTTCATTATTTCAGCAGGTCCTTCTGCATGCAACAATTGATTAAATCTTATTTCTAGATGAAGGCATAGCTCTTTGGCCAGTTCTACAGGATTGAGTTCTTTACCGGTAATCTGTCTTAATGAAACTGCCCTGGCAGTTGTTTTTGAAAAATGGGTTTGATTAATATTAATACCAATCCCTGCAATTGCGAAAGCCCAGCGTCCCTTGCTGATTTGGGTTTCAATTAATATCCCCCCTGCCTTTCTGTCACGCCAATATAAATCATTTGGCCACTTTATCGTCAGTTCCTCGTGAATATAGTTGGATAAAAAATCATGGGTTGCCAATGCAACAGCAGCACTAAGGGCAAACTGATCTCCCATATTTAGGGTGGAAGTATTCAGAATAACAGACAACAGAAGGTTTTTGCCCTCTTCAGATTCCCATTTTTTACCCATTTGTCCCTTGCCAGAAGTCTGCAGATCTGCAAAAAAAGCAGCCCCGTGTTCAGCCAATTTTGCCTGAAGTTGTTCCATGGCATAAATGTTGGTACTGTTTACCGCGGAAAGGTGGATAAACGGTACTCCAATCACAGTTTTAACACCTGAACCTGCCAAAGAATTACTATTTTTGACGAAGTTAACATGAATTTTTTTTAATAAAATACCGAAGCTATTTGGAACCTCTTTCACTATTGAAATCCCGCGAGAAAAAAACAGTTACCAAACTGACTAAAAATTCTAAGCTTTTTAAAACGATTATCCAGGCTATTTTGGATAAAAAAGGCGAAAATATTATCAGTTTAGACCTTAGAAAAATACCGGAAGCCTCGGCAGATTTTTTTATTGTTTGTGAAGCAAGTAGTACCACGCAGATAAAGGCAATTGCTGATTTTGTGGAAGATCAGGCAAAAAAACTTTGCGGTGAAGTTCCCTATCGCCATGAAGGCAAACAAGCAGCTCAGTGGGTACTGATCGATTATATCAATGTGGTGGTGCATGTGATGCACCCAGAAGCCAGAAACTTTTATAAATTAGAAGAAATGTGGAGCGATGCCGCTTCGCAAATGCATGAGTCCTGATCTTAACAAACTTTTAAATGGGCTCAATCATTATTATATATCACGAAAGAAGCTATGTCACAAAATAACCCGTTACCAAAAATAAGTCCTGATAAGGGAGATGGTCAAAAGAAAGGGCCTAAGTTTACGATATACTGGATTTATGCCATTATTGCTATTATACTGCTTTCTATGCAGTTCATGCGTATGTCTCCGGATCTGGCTTTAACCAGTCAGCAGGAATTTATTGATCAAATGCTGATTCCCGGGGATGTACAGAAAATTGATATTGTAAAAAACAAAGAAAAAGTCAGGGTTTACATTAAATCTGATCGCTTATCTAAGGATTTCTATGTTACCAAGTTTAAGAAGGATTTAAGTAAAGACAAAGCTAAGGTTCAGAACGTGCCTTTGTTTGAGTTCGAATTGACTGGTGATGTAAAAAATTTCAAGGATGATTTGAAAGAAGTATATATTTCTCATCCTGAACTAACAAGGGTTCCTGAAAAAGCAGTATCAGATCCTGAATGGTTCGGACCCATTTTCAATACCATGCTATCTCTATTATTCATTATTGGTGCCTGGGTACTATTAATGCGTAAAATGGGTGGTGGCGGCCCCGGTGGTGGTGGCCCTGGCGGTATTTTCAATATTGGTAAATCTAAGGCAACATTGTTTGATAAAGGCGCAAAAGTAAATATCACATTTGCAGATGTTGCTGGCTTAGATGAAGCAAAAGTGGAAGTGATGGAAATTGTAGACTTCCTGAAACAGCCTAAAAAATATACTTCACTGGGGGGTAAAATTCCTAAAGGAGCATTACTGGTTGGCCCTCCGGGAACAGGTAAAACCTTATTGGCAAAAGCAATGGCCGGAGAAGCGCAGGTTCCGTTCTTTAGTTTAAGCGGTTCCGATTTCGTAGAGATGTTTGTAGGGGTTGGAGCATCAAGAGTTAGAGATTTATTTAAACAGGCAAGGGAAAAAGCACCTTGTATCATATTCATTGATGAAATTGACGCAATTGGTAGAGCGAGAGGAAGAAATGCCATCATGAGTAATGATGAAAGAGAAAATACACTGAATCAGTTATTAGTTGAGATGGATGGATTTGGCGGAGATACCGGAATCATAATTTTGGCAGCAACCAACCGACCAGATGTACTGGATAGCGCCTTGTTAAGACCTGGCCGTTTCGACAGACAGATATCCATTGACAAACCAGATGTAAAAGGCCGTGAGGCAATTTTAAAAGTACACTTAGGGCCTATCAAGGTATCTGAAACTTTAGACTTGCATAAACTTGCTGAACAAACCCCAGGTTTTGCAGGTGCAGATATTGCCAATGTATGTAATGAAGCAGCACTGATTGCAGCACGTAAAGGAAAAGATGCAGTAGACATGAGCGACTTCCAGGATGCCATTGACAGAGTAATTGGTGGTCTGGAAAAAAAGAACAAGATTATTGCTCCGCATGAAAAGTCAATTATTGCCTATCATGAAGCAGGTCACGCAGTTTGTGGGTGGTTCCTTGAACATGCTTATCCCTTATTAAAAGTAACCATAGTTCCAAGAGGCACTGCTGCATTGGGTTATGCTCAGTATACACCAACTGAACAGTATTTATATAATACAGATCAGTTGATGGATCAGATTTGTATGACTTTAGGCGGAAGAGCGGCGGAAGAAATTTTCTTTGGAAAAATCTCAACTGGTGCAGCCAATGACTTGCAGCAAATTACCAGAATTGCGTATAGCATGGTTACAGCATATGGTATGAATAAAAAGGTAGGTAATGTAAGTTTCTACGATCCTTCACAAGAGAACACATTTACAAAGCCATATAGTGAAGAGACAGGTAAAATTATTGACGAAGAAGTAAGAGGAATTATTGATCAGGCTTATCAGAGAACTTTAGATCTTTTAAAAGAGCGTAGAACAGAAGTGGAGCGGTTGGCGAAAGAGCTATTGGAAAAAGAAGTGCTGCATAAGAGTGATGTGGAAAGCCTGATTGGCAAGCGCCCATTCGAAGAGAAGAAAATTCTGGAAGTTGAGGAAGGAGACAAGCAAACTGATCATACAGATTCAACAACAATCTAATGGCAACTGCTAGAGATAATATTTTAAAAAAGATAAAACAGGCACTTGTTACTAAAGTGCCTGTTCCCTTTTCTACCCATACCGAAACTGCTGACTTATTTCAACCATCACAGAAAGAGCTTGAAATAGAGTTTGCCGAACATTTTACCAATTTACAGGGTAGGTTTTCGTTTTGCAGCAATCAGCAGGAACTAACAGAACAATTATCCCAATTGTTTTCTAGTAGGAAATGGGAAAGAATCTATTGTATTGACGAACAAATTAAGGACTCACTCATACTGAATGGTATGAACATTAATCCTTATAATGATTTAGCTGGTTGTGATGCTTCCATTACCGGTTGCGAATTGTTGGTAGCAAGAACAGGCAGTATTTTTTTGAGTAATACTACTTCAAGTGGCAGAACTACCAGTGTGTATGCACCTGTTCATATTTGTATTGCAAAAACATCTCAGCTGGTATATAGCCTGGAGCAGGCACTATTGCAACTAACGAATAAATATGGCAATCATTTGCCCTCTATGTTAAGTTTAGCAACAGGGCCAAGTAGAACTGCCGACATCGAAAAAACCCTGGTTGTGGGCGTTCATGGTCCTAAAGAAGTATATTGTTTTTTAATAGACGAATGAAAAATGAAACTTCATGGAACTTACTTGTCGTAATCTTTTTGTTTATGGTTCATTAAGAAGTGGGTTTAATAATCCAGCTTACGGTTATATCAGTAAATATTTTACACTGGTAGGAGAGGCCTTTGTTAACGGTAAATTATATCAGCTCCCTGATTTTCCGGCAGCAGTTCCTTCGGATCATTCATTAATCAAAGGAGAGTTGTACAGCATCAAAGTGCCATCAGAGTGTTCCTGGGCTTTTGCTCAATTAGATGATTATGAAGGAGTGCAGGCAGAAGAAGGAGAACATCCATTGTATAAAAGGGTTTTAACAACAGTATATCTGAATGATAAAGAAGAAAAGGCCTGGGTGTATTGGTATAATGGAAGTATAGAGCAGGGAAAACCCATTGCTGAAACTGATTTGCTGGCCTATCTAAAACAAAGAGGCCAATTATGAAATTGGAAGCTCATAAAAACAGGAAGATTTATTTTCTCTCAGATTTTCATTTGGGAGCACCCAACCATGAGTCAAGTCTGATTCGCGAAAAAAAAGTAGTTCAGTTTCTTGAATCAGTTAAGTCAACTGCTGCTGCCATTTTTATTGTTGGAGATATTTTTGATTTTTGGTTTGAATATAACAAAGCCATACCGAAGGGTTTTACCAGATTGCTGGGAAAACTTGCAGAGCTAAGTGATGCAGGTATTCCTATAACAGTGTTTACCGGGAACCATGATTTATGGATGGAAGGTTATTTTGAGAAAGAACTGAATATAAAAGTTTATCATGAACCACAACAGTTCAACTGGAATAATAAACAGTTTCTCGTAGGACATGGAGATGGGCTGGGCCCAGGTGATCATGGTTACAAATTCTTGAAAAAGATTTTTACAAATTCTTTTTGCAAAAGATTGTTCCGACTATTGCATCCTGATATTGGTATAGGACTTGCTGATTATTTCAGTAAAAAAAGCAAGGAGAAAACCGGAACTGCGGATGATCATTTTCTGGGAGAAGAAAATGAATGGCTGATTGTGTACTGTAAAGAAGAACTCAAAAAAGCCCATTATGATTATTTCATTTTCGGCCATCGGCATTTCCCTATTGACTTTACACTTTCCAATAGCAGTAGGTATATTAATCTGGGGGACTGGATTAAAAATTTTACCTATGCTGAGTTTGATGGGGAAGATATGCAATTGAAAAAATTTGAATCACCCAACTCCTTATGAAAGAATTACTCCAAAAAGTAGTACTGGATAATACCATACAAAGTTATTTGACTGTATTATTGATTATACTGGCAATTCTTTTAATTAAAAGAGTCCTTTCCAAATACCTTGCTAAACTCATGTTCAGAGCAGTTGGTAAAGCCGGGAAGCATGTAGCAAGAGAGTCTTTTTTGAATCTAGTTGTGCAGCCACTGGATTATTTTTTGCTTTTAGTTATCGCAATTATTACTCTTGATCAGCTAAAGTTTCCACGGATTTTAAACGTAAATGTTTACAGGGTATCTCTGAAGGCTGTACTTGATGCAATTGCTGACGGAGTTTTGATTTTTGTATTTATCTGGTTATGTATCCGGATTATTGAGTTCATTGCTTTGATTCTGGAACAAAAAGCCAATCAAACAGCTGACATGACCGATAACCAGCTGATTATTTTCTTTAAGGATTTCTTTAAGGCAATACTTGTTATTATTGGTATTTTAATGATACTGCGCTTCTCCTTTGATCAGGATATCAGTAATTTATTAACAGGACTAAGCATTGTAGGCGCAGCTTTAGCATTGGCTACAAGAGAAAGTCTTGAAAATTTAATTGCTTCCTTCATTATATTTTTTGACAAGCCGTTCAATACAGGAGATTTGGTTAAAGTGAACGGCTTTACGGGCACGATTGAAAAAATTGGTTTGAGAAGTACACGCATCCGTACAATGGAGAAGACTTATATTTCTGTACCTAATAAGCAAATGGTAGACACCATTGTTGATAATATATCATTAAGAACGCATAGAAAAGCAGAAATTAAAATTGAAATCGGATTAGACGCAACCACAAGTCAATTGACCGAGCTTATTGAAGCAGTAAGGAACTTGTTGTCAGCAAAACAGCTGGAAGGCATTGCGGTTCATTTGGTAGACACAGGTAAAAATGCCCATGTGGTTAATATTGAATATCTGCAATCAGTAGAGCAGCCCATGCAATCTTTTCTACAAGAAAAACAAGAGAATTTGTTGCAGATTATTGCAATAATGGAGGGAATGAAAATTCAAATGGCAGGTGCGTCAACAGATGTATTTGTTACCAATAGATCAGCTGTCTAATGAACTTTTCAGTTCAAGAAGGAACTTTTTAAAATTACCCAGCGTTTGCACAAGTAATGTCTCTGTATCTATCTTACTCTTGTTGGACTTTAGGTAGGCTTTAGCACCTTCAATGGAGAATTTTCTTTGTCTCAAAAGTAAATAAATAAGTTGCAGGTTCTTTATATCTTCTACTCTGAACAAACGATCCCCTTTTCTTGTTTTTCTGGGCTGTAATATATCAAATTCATTTTCCCAATATCTTAACAATGAAGTGTTCACTTTAAACCAGGAAGCAACCTCACTGATGGAATAGTATAGCTTTTGTTTCAGCATTTCATCAGTAGGTATGTCAATTAAATCAACAGCTGCATCCATTTCTTTAAATGATTTTCTACCTCTTTTGCCAGGCACTTTTATAGACTTTGAAGCCCTTACCTTAGTAACTTCCTTTTCCTTTTTAACCTTTACAACAATTTGATTATTGGCATAAATAACCGGGTCTACAGCTGAACTGTAATTGTCAACTTCAGGTGCTGGATCGGCTACCGGAGGGGCTGTCTTTTTTACTGGCTGCTTTTTGGGCTTTGCTGCAGGAGCCGCTTCAACGGGCATTCCAAATAAGTCCAGTTGTTGTAAAAGATTAGCCATGCTGTAAAATTAGTGCCAAATTCATCTAAAAACAGACGGGCAGGAGCTTTGGTGGAAAAGATGTAAGTATCTTGCAATCCTATGGAAATCAGAAAAATTGAAAGAATAGTGGTTTGTGGAGCGGGAACTATGGGGAGTGGAATAGCTCAGGTAGCTGCTACAGCTGGTTATCAGGTTGTACAATTCGATTTGAATGAGGCTGTTTTACTTGCAGCAAGTCAACGTATCCGTAAGAATCTTGAAAAACTGCAGGAGAAAGGAAAAATCACCCAGGAGGAATTTCAGGGAATTCTGAATAAAATTCAATTCACCAATCAGTTGACAGATTGTAAGGGAGAGCTGATCATTGAAGCTATTATAGAGAAAAAAGAAGCTAAAATAAATCTGTTCAATCAACTAATTACGGTGAATAGTCCGGATACCATTCTGGCATCAAATACTTCTTCAATATCCATTGATGCAATTGCTTCCGGTATTGATATTCCTGCCCAGCTGGTTGGGTTGCACTTTTTTAATCCTGCTCCTTTAATGAAACTGGTAGAAATTATTCAGGGAAAGGAAACCAATCCTGCTATTGTTCAATCAATGGTTTCGCTGGTAGCGTCCATGCAAAAAAAACCTGTAATCTGTAAGGATTCGCCCGGATTCATTGTAAACAGAGTGGCCAGACCTTATTACCTTGAATCCATGTACCTTGTGCAATCCGGGCAAGCAAACGTTGAACAGACAGATAAAGTGTTGGAAGCTGCCGGTTTTAAAATGGGTCCTTTTAAGTTAATGGATTTAATAGGACTCGATATTAATTACAGTGTCAGCACCATTGTATGGGAAGATCTGGGAAAACCAGAGAGGCTTAAACCTTCCATCATTCAGAAAGAAAAAATTGATCTGGGGCAGTATGGTGTGAAAACTAAAAAGGGATTTTATGACTATGAGTAAGCGTATAACAAGCTCTCAATGTTGTTTATAACTCTATATTCACTTCATTATCCCAGTTCGCTCTTACAGACAATGGTTTTGTTATTAATTGAACTATTTCAGGTTGACGTTTCACTTTCCCAAAAGCGCCTGTATCCCAGACTCCGTTTTTATTGGTGTCGTATAAAATCCGCATGTCAAAACTTCCCGATTTAAATAGCTTTCTGATTAGCTCACTGGAACTGAGTGGAATGGATTCAATGATTTTATCTGATTGAATAAACTGTAAAATTGGATTTTTTTGCAAATTGATATTATTGAACCGCAGTCTGATACTTCCGTATTCAGTTTCTTTTTTGGTTGTGAACTTCAAAGTATCAGATTTGATCAGCCCAATTCCTGCGGTATCTTCCACTGCATCTTTTGATACAATTAAATTAAATCTTGTTTGTTCCTTCCAGGGAAAATTGACGGTTAGGATGGTTCTGGTTGAATCCAGGCTGATTACAGCGGGTTTAACAGAGTTGAAACTAGAATCTGTTAATACCAATTTACTGCTATCTACTTTTTTGATTGGTTTTCCAAACTTTAACTCTAATGGTGACAACAAGTCCTGTGTGCCATTATCCAAACTATTGGTGAATTTTAAACGGGTATCTGTCTTTGAAACATTTGTTGCTGCTGAAGTAGCCTGCGCAGCTTTTCTTTTAAATGCTTCAAATACATAGAAAGTATCGGTAACTGTATTTGAATTAATAAGTAAAGGCGTTGACCTGAATGCAAATAGCTTGGTACTATCATCGTATTTTTTTGAAAAATCATTTGGCAATACATAAGCTGTATAATATCCACCAGACAAATTATTGAATTCAAATATTCCTTTTCCGTTGATTCTGGTAAAATACCTAGGTCGATTTTTAAAAATGGCAGTATCGCTGGTATTATTGTGCAGTAATACAATTAGAGTAGAATCAATACTTCCCTTCTCGGCCAATACTACTTTTCCACGATAACTGAAATTGTCTATTGTATTGCCGGTTGAAAAAATATATCTGAAATTCTTGATGATATTCCCTTCGTTAACATCTTTAATGGAATTGCCAAAATTAAGTGAGTAGGTGGTGTTGGCTTCTAAGCTGTCTTTAAACTTGATGGTTACATTTTTAAGCTTATTGTCAACTATGGGATTGTCTTTGATTGTTGGTGAAACAATCAGATTGCTATTTACATCTTGCAGACTAATATATTCATCAAATGTTAAAGTGATCAGCTTGGGTGAAACATTTATTGCCGAATCTTTAGGAAAAGCAGACACCAATACCGGTGGCAAACTGTCTCTGTCACCACCACTGGGTGGTATAATATTGGCACAGGATGTAAAGAAAAAAGATACAAGTAGTAATATCAAGTTAGTTCTATGATTCAGCATCAGCATTCGGCAAAATTAATAGGTTTCGGTATTGTTTTCTAGCTCTTCAGGATTTAGTTCGGCCAAAGAAACATTGAGTTCATTGGATTTAACAAACTGACACCAGTGGCAGTCTTCTTTACCGCAGCCAGTATAAAAATCATGCGCCTGTATCTTATCCCAAACTGTGCTTATCTGATTTTTTACCGTTGCAATGTCCTGCTCATTTATGTTTACTGTTACTTTTTTGTAGTTCTTTTTGCTATCTGGTTCTACAAAATCAAACTCACTGCTAATTACCTTCCAATCTTTTTGCTCATAATTATCAACGAGAATTTTATAGAATACCGCTTGTCTCCAATAGTCTCCTCCATTGGGTTGCTTTTCATCAGGAGGAAGTAATTTATCTTTTGCCTTTTCTATATCACCTGTTTTGTAGTCTACAACATTTACCAATTTTCCATTAAACTCCAATTTATCCAGCTTTCCTTTGATGGGTACTCCATTAACAACAACATTATTGATATTCCTTTCAATCACCACTATTTTATTCCATTTGTCAATGTAAGCTTCTCTGTAGTTCTGTAAAACCTCCAGTCCATATTCCATTCTTCTTTTAAATTGTTCATGTGTAAAGCTTTTTCTGTTTTTCTCCATGTATTCTTCAAAGAACATTACAAGAGCTTCTTTTGGTGGGAACTCCTTATTATTCAGCATGAACTGAAAGTATCTTTGCAAAGCTTCGTGAATGGCAGAGCCAAATTCAGTAGCTTCCGATTTACCAGAAGGGACACGAACCAAATTATTGTAGTAAAACTGGAGTGGACATTTTAAGTAATTATTGAGAGCAGTCACATTCATTACAAATTTCTGAAGCACCTGTTCAATAAATGCAGCTTCTGCTTTTTCAATAGATGGCAAAAGAGATTCCTGATATTGCAAAGCAGTAAATTCACTCACAATATTATTTTCCAGATTTACATTCGTAATTTCTATTTCTTCTCTATCTTGAATTTCTGCAATGAACATGGAAGGCTCTATGGGCTTCCCATCCAGCTTGTATTGACTAAAAGAAATATGGAGTTGTTTTTCTGCTCTGGTTAGTGCTACATAAAACAGTCTTCTTAGTTCTTCCTCTTCGCTGGTTACAGGCTGAGAAGCAAAAAGAGTATCTGGCATAGTATATCCCCCACCTGGCTTTCTCTTTTTTTCCCAATAAGTTGCATTGCATCCCATGAAAAAAATATACTCAAATTCAAGCCCTTTTGATCCGTGCGCAGTCAATAGATTTACTCCCTTTTCACTACCTGTCACTTTTTTTAATGGCAGCCTTATTTTTTCTTTATGCATTAATTCAATAAGCTCTACCAGCCTCTTTACATTCAGCGTTGGATTACGGTTTGTTTCTTCTTTTATATAGTTAAAAAATGCAGTAAGCTCCTGAAGCAAAGCGTGTTTTTCGGGATGCTGCATAATATGATTGATTATCCCGGTATCCTTTATGATATTGTCAAAGAGATTAATTAATGTGACGTTAGGGACATCTCCTATTAGCTTCTCAAGACAACTGACTGCTTTGTGAAGGCCAGGGACGGATTGACTGAATAAATCTCTGGGAGGTTGATTGATGATGTCTACCAGATGAGCCCTCAAACTGATTCTGGGTCTTTTGTCAGCTACTAATGCTGAATGTTTTGCAATTTCAATGGGAGGAATACCAAACCAGTTAAAGTGTAATATCTCAAATAGTAATTCGTCCTCGCTGAAGGGAATGTAAGTTTCAGCAGCTAGGTATCTGAGAATTGATATTATCTTCCGGGTTAACGGTAAATCCAGAATATTCAGATCACGCTTTGAATAAACCGGAATTTTATATAAGCTTAGGTATTGGTTTAGCGATTCCCCAAACTTATTTTCCTTATAGATAATGCCAATTCTTCCGGGTTGAACTCCATTTTTAATCAGCTGTGCTACATCAAGCGTAATACCAATCATTTCATGGTGTTCACTGGCGTAACTATTAATTCTAGGCCGCTCCTTTAGATTCACTAATTCCTGGTTAGCTGTTCTTAAATCTTTACTAAGACCCGGAATTTTTTTAACCAGTCTTTCCTGGTTTCTGTCAATCAGTGTTTTTGCTACGTTTAAAATAGGTTGAGTAGACCGGTAATTATCTGTAAGGACAACAGTTTTTAAATCTTTGCTATAGGCATCTGCAAACCGCTCCATGTTCTCAATATTCGCACCCTGAAAACGATAAATGCTCTGATCGTCATCGCCTACTACAAAAACATTGGGTTGCTCCCAGTAACTAATCAATAGTTCAACCAAACTGTTTTGTGTTCCGCTGGTGTCTTGATATTCATCAACGAGGATATATTGAAACTGCTCCTGATAATTTGCCAGCATCAATCTATTCTCTCTAAAGGCACGCAGAACCCAAAGAATCATATCATCAAAATCATATCGGTTTCTTTTTTTCATCAAAGCAATGAAACGATCAAACTCGTTTACAGCAGCCCTGAGTTTTTCCATTTTTTCAGTTGCCAGATCAATCTGATTTTGTTTCAGGTCCCCTTTTTTAAACTGCTTGTATGCTCTTTGATAAACAAATTCTTCTCTGTTGGGTAAATCACGTAGGTAACTGTCAATGGCCGTATTAATCATTGCTGTATCCCATCCCTCCCTCTTCATATTGCTGAAAAGGCTTTTCAAATTATTAATCTCAAAATAAACATCTCCTCTGTATCGCTTCAATGGATGATTTTTGGGGAACCCGTCAATCAGTTCTTTAAATACTTCTATACTTTCCAGTTCAGAAATGGGCTCTAAAGATGATTTCTCAAATAGAGATAAATTATCTTGTATGATATCGTTGCAGAATGAATGAAAAGTATGAATATGAACTTTGTAAGCGTCTGGGCCAATAAAACGAATTAATCTTTTGCGCATGGCAACCGTTCCGGCATCCGTATAAGTTAAGCAAAGTATATTTTCCGGATTTGAATCTGTTTCCAATAAAATCTTTCCTATGCGGGCACTTAAAATTTGTGTTTTTCCTGTGCCTGGCCCTGCAATTACCATTACAGGTCCCTCCAGGGTATCCACTGCCTGTTTCTGTGCCTGATTTAATGCAGCATATATTTCTTCAAAATAGGCCCTTTGTTCTTCCTTGGTTATCATTCTATAAAGATACCATGAACCTTCTTATGCAAATACTGTTATTATTATATTATGTCAAGAGTTTACAGCATCAAAACCGTTCAAAAAATTCCTATTAGTCTCGACCAGGCCTGGGAATTCTTCAGCAAGCCCGATAATCTAAAAGAAATCACGCCTTCCAATCTGGGTTTTAATATTATCAGCAAGCATCATGGTTCAACCATGTACTCTGGCCAAATTATTGAATATACTGTAAAACCTATTTTGGGCATTCCCTTGTATTGGATGACTGAAATAACGCATGTAACCGACCGGAAATTTTTTGTGGATGAGCAGCGTTTTGGTCCCTACAGCTTATGGCATCATCAGCATCATTTTAAAGAAATTGAGGGCGGTGTAGAAATGACTGATATTGTACACTATAAATTACCGCTTTGGATTTTAGGTGACATTGCTCATGTCATCATGGTTAAAAGTCAACTAAAAGGAATATTTAACCACCGGTATAAAGCGGTAGAAGAAAGGTTTGGTGCATGGCCGGGAGCCAACAATATTGTTGTTTTCGGATAGTTATTTCAATGCTTTCAATGCGCTTACATTATTGTTAATATCAATGGTTGCAACAAATAATTTACAGCCATTAACATCCGGAATATTGTTCAGATCAATGGTTGCTTCCTTATCTGTTACTATCAATTGAAGTAACTGGCTATTGATGAATTTTACTTCTCTCCCAACAGGGACACTAAAAATCCCAAATCCACGGATTTTCAAATGGCCATTGTACAGAATGTTGGCGTTATTGGCATCCCGTGTAACAACCGGTTGATCGGGGGCATCATTGTTCAGCCATGTCATTGGAGGAACCAAAGCAGGATGATGGTAATAATTATTTTTTAGACTATCATTCCATCCATTCAGATTTTTTTCAAATGTCTTACTGCTAAAGTAAACACTGCCCTGTGTTGTGGGATACTTTCGTAGTTCTTTTATTTGATCAGGAATCTGGTTCTTGTCTTTCCACGCCTCATTGCTGCCACCTCTGTATATTCCGTGGCCAATATAAATATGTTTCCCGTACCCATTTTCATTCCACCACTTTAATAGAACATCATAATCAGCTAAATTATGACCCCGCTCCCAATACAATTGTGGAGTTACATAATCAATCCACCCTTTGCTTAACCACAGTAAAATATCCGCATATAAATCATCATAGTTTGTTTGCCCGGCTTTTGTATCACTACCCATTGGATCCTGGCTCTTGTTTCTCCAAACACCAAAAGGACTGATTCCAAATTTGACTCTCGGGTTAGTTGAGCGTATGGTTCTGTGAATGTCTACAATGATGCTGTCACAATTACTTCTTCTCCAGGAATCTTTACTTAAACCATTCCCGTATTTTTCAAATGTTTTTTGATCCGGAAATTCTTTACCTGAAATTCTGTACGGATAGAAATAGTCATCCATATGTATAGCATCCAGATCGTAGCGTTTCAACAGATCATTCACTATTCTTACTGTGTGTTGTCTTACTTCGGGTAGCCCAGGATTAAAATATTTTTTATCTCCATACACTACAAACCAATCCGGATGAATTTTGGTAATATGTGAAGGTGCTACTGAAGACTTAAATACATTGAAAACGGCTCTGTATGGATTCAGCCAGGCATGAAATTCCATACCCCTTTTATGGGTTTCTGTTATCATGAATTCCAGTGGATCATAATATGGATTCGGAGGAAGTCCCTGTTTCCCCGTTAGATATTCGCTCCAAGGCTCGTATTGTGAAGGATAAAACGCATCGCCTGCAGGTCTGATTTGCATTACGATTGCGTTCATTCCATTGGATTGATGCAAATTGAGTAATCTGATAAAGCTGGCCTTTTGTTCAGCTACCGATAAGTTTCTTTTTGACGGCCAGTCAATATTTTCAACCGTTGCAATCCAGACTCCCCTGAATTCATAGTTAGGAGAACTTTGTGCAAATCCAATCTGGCTTGTAATACTTAGAATAAATAAAAGGATGGAAATCCGGTTTTTCATACTATGAAGATAAGCCATCTACTTAAATCTTCTCTCTCATTTTGTCTAGTAAATCACTTAATGCAGCAGCTTCTTTAGGACTTAGGTTTTGAAGTATTGCATCCAGTTCTTCGTTCTTCTGATCTAGTCTTTTTAATAATTCCAGACCGGACTCGGCAATACTAACGTCAACCAGTCTCTTATCGATATTGCTGGTTTTTTTCTCAACTAGTTCTTTTTTTACCAGTCGTTCTACAATTCGGCTGGTATCGCTCATTTTGTCGAGCATTCTTTCTCTTATCTGAAGTGTGCTTAATGGTATTTTGCTACCCCTTAATATTCTCAGGATATTGTATTGCTGAGGCGTAATATCTTCTTCCTGTAAAATGCTCTTGATTTTCTCCGTAATCCAGTTGGTAGAAAAAATAAGGTTGATGGATAATTTCTGATAAATACTCCTGAAATTATCCTGCTGAATATCTTTATCTATTCCCATGCTGATAAAGGTAAAAATTAATGTACAAACATTCTTTTTAATCTTCCCAAACGTTAAGTCCTTCGCTGCAATTGGAACAGATATCTATATTTTTTCTGCTATGTAGGATTTCTGTTCTAAATTGATGATAATTGCTGTTTTTCCAGGTATCTCTGAAACTTTGGGTTTTCAGGTTACCCAACTGATGCATCGCATCTTTGTCGAAACAACAAGGCACAACCAGGCCATCCCATGTGATTACATTGGCGTGCCATAGTTTCCAGCAATAGTTTTTAAGGCCGTTTTTCACCTTCATTTTGCCATCTTTCCCTTTTTTGTACCTGCTGTATTTATTATTAAGGGGTATGAGCTGATTGGGGTCTTCTTCATAATTATATACTTGAGCCGTTTTAAAACGTACCTGGTCTACCCCTATCTCTTTTCCAAGTTTTTTAATCTCTTCAATTTGGTGTTCATTGGGCTTAACTACCAGAAACTGAAAAAATACAAACGGTTTCTTGCTGTTGAGCGCTTTCTTCCATTTTACAATATTTCTAGCACCTTCAATTACTTTATCCAGTTTACCACCGACTCTGTATTGCTGATATACGTCTTGGGTAGTTCCATCAATAGAAATAATTAATCTATCCAAACCGCTTTCTACCGTTTTTTTTGCATTTTCATCAGTCAGGTAATGTGCATTGGTAGATGTGGCGGTATAGATTCCTTTATTTTGTGCATACCTGACCATTTCCAAAAAATGGGGGTTTAAATAGGGCTCTCCTTGAAAATAAAAAATCAAGTACAAAAGTTCCGGAGCTATATCTTCAATGGTTTGCTGAAAAAAATCCTTTTGCAGCATACCTGTAGGGCGTGTAAACTCTCTTAGTCCGCTGGGACACTCCGGGCATCTTAAATTACAGGATGTAGTAGGTTCAAATGAAATAGAAATTGGCATTCCCCACTGAATGGGTCTGGAAAGTAATCTGGATAGCCTGAAGCTGCAATATACCAGTAAACCGTTCCAAATCCGTTTTATGGTAAGTTTAGATAATAAGTTTAGGCTGTCATGCAGGTTAAAATAGGGCATTTTCAAAAATACTCAATTGAATTTGTTGATTTCATTAAAAATATTTCTTAACTTAAAGGTGCTTAGCTTTTTATGCCTTTTAACAATTCTTTATTAAACAGATTCAAAGTTTCTGCGTCTACTATATATACAGACAATATAGTTAAAGCGGATGATTAATGAATCCTTAACAACTAAAAAATTGAATTGGCATAGGGTTTGAAATAATTAAGAAAGAATAAGCAGTTCTATACATTTTTCTCATAAGCAGTTAGTTTTGGTTGAGGCCTCTGTTTCTACAGGGGCCAACTTTTTTATAGTCGCTTAATGATGAACCTGAATCCCCAAAACACAATACAACCAGCCAAGTCAGCCAGTATATCTAATATCTCAAATGATCTTCCGGGGATAAAATTAGCTTGTATAAATTCAATCAGTATTCCATAGAAACCCATTGCTAACACAATGGTCCAGGCAATTCTTCTCTCAAAATCAGGAAAGCTATTCACCAGCCACAGATAGGCTGATGAACACAATGATATAAATATGCCAGCATGAATCAATTTGTCGAAATGGGGTATATTAATCCAGTAAATTCTGGGAACTCTACTGGCTGGTAAAGTAAAGACTACAAAACTGGTGATAAAGAATAAAAAGAATAAAATGGGTTTAATGGGTCCATTTTTCCAATACTTTCCTAAGTTGCTCAATGGTAAATGGTTTGGTAACAATGTCTTTCATTCCAAGCTGTAAGTACTCTGCTTCAGCCTCTTTTACTGCGTTGGCCGTCATTGCTATTATGATAGGAACTTTTGTTCTCCCACTGTTCAGAATTCTCTGAGTTGCTTCAATACCGTCCATTTCTGGCATATGGATGTCCATGAAAACAAGGTCATAGTCGTATTTAGCGGTCATTTCAACAGCTTCCTTTCCATTGTTTGCAATTTCAATGATGTACCCTATTTTCTTGAACATTTTGGTAGCCAAAAGCTGGTTCATATTGTTGTCTTCAGCAACCAGCATTTTTAATGGTTTGATTTCAGCTCCACTTATAGCGCCGGCAGCATTTCTTTGCTGAGGCTGCTGGCTTTTTCTAACTAAATTAATTTGAACCGGAATGATAAATTTGAAGCTGGAACCTTTTCCTAATTCACTCTCTACCCAGATTCTACCTCCCATTTCTTCAATGATTTTTCTACAAATAGAAAGCCCCAGACCGGTACCACTGTGTTTTCTGGTAGCTGTAGAATCTATTTGTGTAAAAGGGATAAACAGTGATTGTATATTCTCCTCACTGATACCTATACCCGAATCGCTTACTGCAAAATGAAGTTCCTGTAGCGATTCGTCAATCATATTAGCGCTGACTTCCAGTTTTATAGTACCTGTTTCCGTAAATTTAATAGCATTGCCTACCAAATTAATTAGAACCTGTTTGATTCTGCTCTCATCCGCAATAATCTCAGACTCTACTCCTGGTTGAACGCCGGCAGTTAAGGTTATATTCTTTTTCAGCGCGATTAATCTGGGAGAACTGATGGCAGTTACTTGCTGAATAATATTCTCGAGGTTGCAGGGGCCTTCAAATAATTCCAGTTTATCTGCTTCAATCTTTGAAATGTCCAGCACATCGTTTACGATTTCCAATAAATGCGTGCTACTCGATTTTAAAGACATCATCAATTCTTCCTGCTCTCCGCTTAATGTGGTATGTTGCAATAAATCGATAGTTCCAATAATACCGTTTAAAGGGGTCCTGATTTCATGACTCATATTGGCTAGAAATCTTGATTTTGCCTTTGTTGCTTCTTCTGCCTGTTGTTTGGTTTCTGATAAGTACTCTCTGGACTCTTCAAGATCCATTGATTTTTTTATCAGACTGTTTCTGTCCATATCATACGTTCGCTTGTATAAGCTTACACTGATAGATATGATTAGCAGATAAAGAATAGTACTGACAAGAATATCTGTATGCTTGGCTTTTTCATTCGGGTATTCAACAATCCATTCAGGATGCTGCAATTCCAACCAATACAGTGTCAAGATTATCCCAATTGTCACAACTATGAATAAAAGATGATAACGTTTAGGTAAAATCATCATAGCCGCAACCACACTCATTAGATATGCTGTCTTTGTAGGGCCTTCGATTCCTCCGTTGCTAAACCAGATGGGTATGAAAAACAAAAGACTGAAAACAATGTACATCAACCCAATCGGAACAAATTTCTCCTGATATCGGGATATGTAAAAAACATAAAAGGAAACCATAGCTATGCATAAAAGCATGCTTAATAAAAGTGAATCTCTTTCCAATAAAATATTACTGGCAAGGCTGATTGTCATTGCGATAAAAACAAGAAAAGAAACCAGGTTGAAGATTTTATTCTCCAGTGAAATAACTGCTTTCTTTAAGCCCAGTATTTTCTTAATTTGATCTGCGTTCATATAGATTGTACGGAATAAAGATAACCGTAATTCATTATTCTATCCAACCTTTCCTGCAACATACATTTCAGTAAGTGTTGGAGTAGGACTTCCGCCCTCTTTTTCAAGTGTGATTGCAAACATGGAAGCTGTAGGAATATTTTTCATTTTACATAACCCGGCACAATCTCCTAATATGCCTGCGTCTACAGGTTTACCATCAACAATAGCCCAGAGTTGGTATTGTTTTCCTTGTGCTGGTTGAGGTAGTTTATTGGGAAGTATATAAACATCTTTAGATTTTGCATCCCAGAAAACAGTGGCATAATTGCTTTCTTTACCAGGGATACCCGGCATAGCAATTTTTTGCATATTTGGATCGGCCATCATTTGCATGCTGTTAAAGAGATCAAGACTCTTGGTTTGCATGATCTGATTATTTGCTTGTAATGTGTTTTTCTCAAGTAGGAGGGCCTGGTATTGTTGGGTAGTTTGTGTAAACTTACTGTAGAAATAGATGTTCAGGCCTCCGCTTACAACCAATAAAATGATTGCTGCAGCAGCAAAATAGCGACTGAAGTTATTCATAGCTACTACTGGTGTTGGCTGAGTTGGCAACGCTGTATGGCTAAGCTCTTCTGGTAAACTGGTTTTTGCAAAAGAAGATTCCAGCTCTTTGAATAAAGCCTTTTTAATACTTGGTGGCGGAGGAATAGCATTGGCCATTGCATTTTTTTCCAATGCTATTTCAAATGCTGTCAGCGCTTCTTTAATTTCAGGAAACTGAAGGCAAAGTGATTCCAATTCCGCAGCTTCCTCCGGACTGGCCATGCCTAACACATAGGACTCAATGATGCCGCTTTCTATGTATTCCCTTGTATTCAATCTTTTATCAATTTATGCAATTCTTTTAATGCCGCCCTCAGCCTTGTTTTAACGGTACCAAGTGGTATGTCCAGCATTTTTGACATCTCATCCTGGGTATACCCTTCAAAATACGCAAGTTTAATCAGGACACTCCATTCGGGTTTTAGCTGATTCACCCATTTACGAAGATTCAGATCGTCTGAAGCTATGTTAACAGATCCTGCTGATTCATATACGGTTTCGGAGAGCGATTGGTTTTGTTGACTTTTTTGAAATCCCTTGCTTCGGATCGTGTCAATTGCCGCGTTGCGGGCAATATTTAACATCCATGTATACAAACGGCCCTTACTGCTATCGTAAGAGCCGATTTGTCTGAATATTTTAACGAAAACTTCCTGTAAGGTATCTGCAGCTATTTCCGCATCGGAAACAATACTCAGAATGCTATTGTATAAAGCGCCTGAGTAGTGGTCGTATAAATAACTAAAAGCAGCTTCGTTTCGTTGGGTTAACAACAAAACAAGTTCTGCTTCTGTATATTGTTGATTGGGATTCAAATGATTATCCTACAAGGGATTCGTAAGCTTCTTTGGTCATCAATCCATCCACACTTGAAGGGTCTGCTACCGTCATTTTGATCATCCAGCCATCTCCGTAAGGATCAGTATTCACCAATTCTGGTTGTTTTTCCAATAAAGCGTTCACTTCAGTTACGGTTCCTGATACAGGTAAAAACAAGTCACTCACGGTTTTTACTGCTTCTACGGTACCAAAAACTTCTTCAGCAGATAATTCTTTCCCAACGGTGTTGATATCTACATATACAATATCACCCAACTCGTGCTGGGCAAAATCAGTAATGCCAATGGTGGCAACATTACCTTCTAATTTAATCCATTCGTGGTCTTTTGTGTAACGTAGTTCAGCTGGAAAATTCATATCGCGTTGTTTTTATTATGCAAATATTCAATAAAAATTGAAGGCAGAAAATTAAATATAATCAGCATTAAAAGTCTGCCTGCTCAAAATATAGTAAAACATGGTCTTTGATAAAGTTCTCTTGGTCTGGTAAACTCATTTCTGGTAAAGGCTTTATCTGTCCAAAATGCGGCCAGCCCTCTTCGTCTTTTCCCTCCAACAGGTAGTATCCGCTTTGTGCCAATACAGTGCAAACGGCCACATGCATCAGGTCCTGCTTTTGTTCCTTTGAAATTTTTTCGGCCATAAATCCGGTTTCTTGAAGGCCAATCAAAAATAAAACGGCTTCCAAATCAGGCTTCTTCCCGAATCTTTCTACCAATTTGGCTTCCAAAGCCCACCAGCGTTGCTGTAAATCATCTGTAATAAACATGGTGTAAAGGTAAACCATGAAAGCATGCCATCATCAATTACCGAAAAGGTATATTTGCACCAAATTTGAGCAAATGTTACCCGTAAGTGTATTAAAAGCGAATCCCGAAAAAGTAAAACAGCAGTTGGCTAAAAAGCATTTTAAACAGCCGGAACTGGTGGATTCCATTATTATGATGGACGAGGAGCGCAAGAAAGTGCAGGCAGCTTTTGATGAAACACAAGCCAAAGTGAACGCAGCATCTAAGGAAATTGGTCAGTTAATGGCTAATGGAAATAAGGAAGGAGCAGAAGCCATTAAACAAAACGTGGCCGCCTGGAAACAAACACTGGAGCCATTGAAAGAGAAAATGGCGCAGTTAGAAAAAGAGCTGACAGAGCAGCTGGTTCAGTTGCCGAACTTGCCAGCAGATATGGTTCCTGAAGGAAAAACCCCAGAAGAAAATGAAGTAGTAAGAACGGGGGGAGCAAAACCGCAACTAAGCGAGGGCGCTGTTCCTCACTGGGACCTGACTACCCAATACAACCTGATCAATTTTGAATTGGGCAATAAAATTACAGGAAGCGGTTTCCCTGTATACATAGGCAAAGGAGCCAAATTGCAGCGGTCTTTGATTCAGTATTTTTTAGACTTTAATACAGCAGCCGGATACACGGAATATCTTCCGCCCTTCATGGTAAATGCAGACTCTGCCTATGCCACAGGACAATTACCCGATAAGGAAGGGCAAATGTACCATGCAACGGAAGACGATTTTTATTTGATTCCAACCGCAGAAGTGCCGGTGACTAATGTATATAGAGATACCATTTTAAAAGAATCTGATTTTCCAGTGAAAATGACAGCTTATTCTCCTTGTTTCAGAAGAGAAGCGGGTAGTTATGGAAAAGATGTTCGTGGACTCAACCGTTTACACCAGTTTGAAAAAGTAGAAATCATACAGATTGTACATCCCGATAAGAGCTACGAAACTTTAGATGAAATGGTATTGCATGTAGAAAATCTATTGCAATCCCTTGAATTACCATATCGCATTCTGCGCTTATGTGGCGGTGATATGGGCTTTACTAGTGCCATCACATACGACTTTGAAGTATACAGCGCTGCACAAGATCGTTGGTTAGAAGTGAGCAGTGTTAGTAATTTTGAAAGTTACCAAGCCAACAGAATGAAATGTAGGTTCAAAGGGGCAGATGGTAAAACCCAATTGGTGCATACCCTCAATGGTAGCTCTCTGGCATTACCGAGAATCATGGCTTGTCTGTTAGAGAACAATCAAACAGCAGAGGGTATTTATATTCCAGTTGCTTTACGCCCTTATTTTGGGGCAGAGCGGATTCATTAAAATGGGAATCTTCTTATTAAACCATAAATCAGTTACTTTCTACATAAAAAGCCGACTCAACTAAATGGGTCGGCTTCTTAAATTAGATACATCAAGATTGAAATGCAATCAATGTTGAATAAACCTATCAAAAAACTCAATCGTTCTAAGCATTTGGTCTACCCTTTGACGATTATTACCTGTGCGTGTTAATTCATGTGTGCCGCCCGGATGTCTTACGTACTCTACAGTTCGACCCAGTACCTTCAAACTTTTGTACAACATTTCACTTTGAATAACACCAGTCCTTAAATCGTTTTCACCATGGAAAATGATAAAAGGGGTATGGATTTTATCTACATAATTAATGGGTGATTCACGGAATAAAATGGGTCTTGTTTTTTCTTCCCAAGGATAGCCACCAAAATAATTCGGAACCAGACGCCATGCATTGCCTTCTCCAAAGAAAGTTCCTAAATCGTAAACACCTCGTTGTGCACAAGCCGCTTTAAAACGCTGATCGTGACTGATAATCCATGCCACTAAATAACCTGCATAGGATCCACCGGTCACTGCCAGTCTGGAGGTATCAATAAATCCTTCTTTTGTAGCTAGATCAACAGAAGTCAATACATCAGAAGTGGGTCCTGCACCCCAGTCGTTTACATTGGCTCTCAGGAATTCTTCGCCATAACCACCAGAGCCTCTTGGATTACCGTAAACAATGGCATAGCCTTTGGCAGCATAGTACTGAAACTCATGCCACATAGAGCTTTCACCAGGTCCCCACATGGCCGAAGGTCCTCCGTGAATATTTAAAATGGTCGGATATTTTTTACCTGCCACATAGTTGGCTGGCTTCATGATCCAGTATTCAACCGTTAATCCTTTCTCATTTTTGAAAGTTCTTTTTTCAGGCAGGCTCAATTGTTTTTTACTTACCCAGTCATAATTAAAACTACTGATGCGTTTTTCATTTTTACCGTAGATATCTGTGGTATAGATTTCAAAAGGATTGGTAACTGCTGTCTTCACATACACCAACTTGTCTGCTTTCATAGCATAGCTGCTGATGCCTTCATCTATGGAGGTAAGTTGTTCTGCTTTTTTGGTTTTTACATTCATTCGATAGATAGGAGCGCCACCATTGCTCTGTGCGGTAAAATAAATATGCTGTTCGTCTTTGCTCCAAGTAAGCCCACCCTTGTTTCTGTCGAAGGGAAGCATCACTAAATCCGCTACTGTTCCATTCAATGGCATAATGGCCAATTCAGGTACGTTTACAAATGATACAGTTCCAACCTGCACTGCCAACCATTTTCCGGAAGGAGAAACAGATGGACTATTATAAGACTTGCCTTTTTCTCCTAATAACTGTTTCATATTTGAACCATCAGTATTGGCAATAAAAATCTGTGTTTCCTGCGCCCTGTCCGGGTGTTGAGCGTCATCTGTATTTCCTGTAAAAACAATTTTCTTTCCATCGGATGTAAAGCTGGCACCTCCGAATCGGTAGAATCCATGGGTAATGGCTTTGGGTGTTGCACCAGGTTCAGCAGTCATAATAAATAAGTGCGAAAATGATTGGTCTCCTGAAGTAGTTGCTTCTTCCTGAAAATTAAGTTTGTGAATCACTTTGGCTTTTTTATCAGCTACGTTCAGATCTAGATAGGCTTTGATTTCTTCTGGCGTTCCATCCGGATTGGGTTGAGCGGAATTAGGTAACAGAAACTGGTTCTGATTGAACCCAGGCCGCTCAGCTGGCCAGGCTGGTACTGCACCTTTCGGATTCATTTCTTTGTCTTTTAGCAAATCACTCAGTGAAACAGAAGCACTGAATAAAAGCATGCTGCCATCGGGGCTGAATACCGGACTGCTTGCACCGTAGCGGAACTTTGTCATTTGAACCGGTTCTCCTCCGTCTAATGACAATAAAAAGATTTGAGGTTTACCGTCTGTTGCTCTTACAAAGGCAATTTTTTTACCGTCAGGGCTCCAGACAGGTTGACTGGCATTCTCCTTAAACGTCAATGCTCTTGGTGCAGAAGAGCCATCTGCTGCTACAAGATATAATTGATTGGTATACTTATATTCCCACTTACTATTGCCCTCCGGCTCAATACTATTTAATACAAATAGTACTTGACTTCCGTCAGGACTAAGACTTACACTGTTCATTTGTTTAATCTTGTACATATCGGTAATCTTAACAAGATCAACAGCTTGCTGTGCCATTGCAATGATGGGCAAAAAGCAAATCAGGAATAAAAATTTCTTCATTCGATAGTATTTGAGCTTTAAAATACAAAGAAATTGGTTCGGCTAAGTGTTGCTGATGTATTTTTGCAGTATAATATTTTACATATGAGTGAAATGGTGAATGAGTTTAACAGCTACAGAGAGCGGATGAACGAAGTGATTCTGAGTAAGAACAATCTGGTAATGAAGCGTCTCTGGAATTTGGATACCAACACTTACGAAGACGGCGCATTAGATAAAAAAACAAAGGAAATGCTGGGTTTGGTAGCCAGCATGGTTTTGCGTTGTGATGATTGTATTAAATACCACTTGGGAAAGAGTTTTGAACTGGGTGTAACCACCGAAGAAATGTATGAAATTTTTGCTGTAGCGAATATTGTGGGCGGAACCATCGTTATACCACATACCAGAAGAGCTGCTGAATATTGGGAAGAACTTATTAAACAATAAATCATGTCTACTGAAACAATAGCCACTCCAACTTTAACTGCTAAAGATTTTGCTACGGATCAGGAGGTACGCTGGTGTCCGGGTTGTGGAGATTATTCCATTCTGGCTCAGGTGCAAAAAATCATGCCGGGCATTGGAGTTCCCAAAGAAAATATTGTTATCATTAGTGGAATTGGTTGCAGTAGCCGTTTTCCTTATTACATGAATACTTTTGGGATGCATAGTATTCACGGAAGGGCTACCGCCATTGCAAGTGGTTTAAAAGCAACACGCCCCGAACTAAGTGTATGGATTGTAACAGGTGATGGAGATGGACTAAGTATTGGGGGCAACCATACAATACATCTGCTTAGAAGAAATTTTGATGTCAATATCTTATTGTTCAATAACCAGATTTATGGTTTAACCAAGGGACAATATTCCCCTACTTCCGAAGAGAAAAAAATTACCAAGAGTACACCTTTCGGAAGTATTGATCATCCGTTTAATCCCTTAGCATTGGCAATGGGAGCAGACGCTACATTTATTGCACGTTCTATGGATCGTGATCCCAAGCATTTGCAAACAATGCTTACCCGTTCTCATCAGCATAAGGGTGCTTCCTTTTTAGAAATTTATCAGAACTGTAATATTTTCAACGATGGTGCTTTTGAAATCTTTACAGAAAAATCTACCAAGGCAGATCATGATCTTTTCTTGGAGCAAGGGAAGCCATTGATTTTTGGTGCCAATCAGCATAAGGGCATTCGTTTGAATGGTTTGCAGCCTGAAGTAGTTGAACTGGGAGATAAATTCTCTGCTGATGATTGCTGGATACACGACGAGAAGGATTTTTATAAGGCACAAACATTAATCAGAATGTTTGATGACCCACATCAATCAAATTTCCAGTTCCCCAGACCATTTGGTGTTTTCTATGAAACGGAAAGACCCTGCTATGAAGACTTGATGGCACTGCAAATTGATGAGACCATTGCAACAAAAGGCAAAGGCAATCTAGATCAGTTGCTTCGCGGAAAAGAAATCTGGGAAATCAAAGACTAGCCTGTTGTTTGAAATTTATAAGTGAATCAAGTTGTTTCTGAGCGCAAATAAAACTAGACCAACCCGGTTGGTTACTTTTACTTTCTCAAAAAGGTTATCTCTGTAGCCATCAATGGTTCTGGGACTTAAACTCATTTTTGCTGCAATTTCTTTCAGTGTTAAATCGGTAGCCAACAATTTCAAAAACTCTTTTTCTCTCTCTGGAAGAGAGATCAATATCTGGTATTCGTCATTGGGTTCTTCCAGACCGTTTCTCACTGAATGAACAAGATTATTACATAGCAACTGATTGAAGTAAATACCCTTGAAATACAATTCATTTAATGCACGGTTTAGTTCTTTGGGGTCGGTATCCTTTGTCATATATCCCAAAGCACCCATCTTCAGCATTTTAATAATGGTACGTTCATCGCCCAGCATACTTAATACCATTACTTTAATAGAAGGGTGGTTGGCAAAAATCCATTCCGCAGTTTCAAAACCGTTCATAACAGGCATGGTAACATCGAGCAGAACGATGTCCGGTAAATTCTCCGGATCTAACTGTTCAATAAAGTGTTGTCCATGATTGGCTTCAAATAAGATGGTGAAATCATCGAAGCCGCCAATGATTACAGACAGACCATTTCTTAATAGAATATGATCGTCTACCAAAACAATCTTTTTCATACAGTTCATTTAGTAAAATCGGGGGTATTACTAAACAGTGATATGAAGTAACTAAATAAAATTGAATATAAATTATTAATTATACGATTTTTTGACCGTGATTTCACGGTATTTTTTGTAGACAAATTCGCATCATAAAACCTTGGGCTATTCTTAGTTTTAATCACTATCATTTTAAATGGTGACTATTTAAAATCGATAGCATTTTTTAACCAGGGGTTACAAACAAACAGAGGGCGACAACAGTCGCCTTCGTTTTTTATTTACCTTTAAGTATGCTATTGCATATACATCCGGATAATCCCAATCCTCGTCATATTAAAACAGTAGTTGACTGTTTGTTATCGGGTGGCATTATCATTTATCCTACCGATACCATCTATGGTTTGGGTTGTGATATTTTTCAGCCAAAAGCAGTAGAAAGAATTGCAAGAATCAAACAAATTGATCCTGCAAAAGCACAACTGAGTTTTATCTGCAATGATTTAAGTGATCTTAGTAAATATTGTAAAACAACAGATACGCCTTTGTATCGCTTATTAAAAAGTCATTTGCCTGGTCCGTATACTTTTATATTACCTGCAAGTAAAGAAGTACCCAAGATTCTGCAAAATAAAAAGAGTACCATCGGATTAAGAATACCGGATAACAATATTGCCAGAACCATTGTAGCGGAATTGGGTCATCCTTTATTATCTGCTTCCTTACCTGGTGAAATGGTAGAGGAATATACAGATCCGGATACCATGTACGATAACTTTCATCATCTGGTAGACATAGTTATTGATGGAGGCAATGGGGGAATGGTTCCTTCCACCATTATTGATTGTACCAAGAGCCCTTATGAACTGGTAAGGCAAGGAGCGGGAATTTGGGAAGAGCAGGATTAAAAGGGCATTTCCAATTGTTTGGGGCTGATATTGAAACTTTTCCTGTGATACATACACAATCCGTTGGTCTCAATAGCCATTCTGTGTTCCAATGTTCCATATCCCTTGTTTTTTTTCCAGCCGTACTGAGGAAACTGTCCATGTATTTTTTCCATATAAGCATCTCTGTAAGTTTTTGCTAAAATGCTTGCGGCAGCAATAGATGCATACTTACCATCGCCTTTTACAATGCAGATATGTGGAATTTTTTTATAAGGCATGAACCGATTTCCATCAATCAATAAAAACTCCGGTTTTATTTTGAGCTGTTCAATGGCCATATGCATGGCTTTGAAACTGGCTTTGAGAATATTGATCCTGTCTATCTCCTCTGCATCAATACTGGCAACGGACCAGGCCAGAGCGTTCGACTCAATTACCTCTTTCAAAATCATTCGCTGTTTGGCCCCTACTTGCTTACTGTCGTTTAATAATGGGTGTTTAAAATAAGGGGGTAATATAACAGCAGCAGCAAATACGGGTCCGGCATAGCAGCCTCTTCCGGCTTCATCACATCCGGCCTCTATCTGGTTTTCCTTATAAAATGCAGGTAACATTTGGTAAAACTAGGTAAACATGCATCAATTTCGAAGTTTGAGTGTTATACCTTTGCACAAAAGAAAGAAAGCATGAGTTTATCTGCAGCGAAAGAAAATAAATCGGTAGCTACCTGGCTACTGATTGGCGTGGGAATGACGATTATTCAAATTGCCTTGGGAGGAATTACCCGACTAACCGGCAGTGGGTTATCCATTACAGAATGGGATGTGATTACTGGAGCCTTGCCCCCTTTAAATGAAGCAGCCTGGTTGGCAGAATTTGACAAATACAAACAAACGCCTCAGTTCCAATTGCTGAATTTTGATTTTCAGTTGTCTGATTTTAAATTTATTTTTTTCTGGGAATGGTTTCATCGTTTATGGGCCAGATTAATTGGATTGGTATTTGCATTTGGATTTATCTGGTTCATTGTAAAGAAGTCATTCAAAAAAGAAATGATTGGTTCCTTACTGGTTTTGTTTTTCCTGGGTGCATTACAAGGATTGGTTGGATGGATCATGGTCGCCAGCGGATTAACAGGTGATGCTGTCTACGTAAAACCCACCCGTTTGGCATTGCATTTTATTCTGGCACTGGGATTATTAAGTTATACCTACTGGTTTGCACTTAAACTAATGATTCCAAAAGATCAGATTGTTGCAGATAAAAAAACAAGGAATATCAATATTGTTTTAGTTGGCTTATTAGTTGTACAGTTGATTTACGGGGCATTGATGGCTGGTCATAAAGCAGCTAATGCAGCAGCAACCTGGCCCACCATAAATGGAACTTGGATTCCTGATACGATGTTTACGCATCAGCCATTCCTACTGAATTTTATTGATAATACCATTCTGATACATTTCATACACAGAGGATTGGCTTATTTGATTTTAGTTCTGGTAATTTACTGGTCGCTAAAACTATTAAAATTATCCGCAACGCCAACACTAAGAAAAGCAGCGAAGTATCCTTTAATATTAGTGCTTGTTCAAGTTATACTGGGAATTGCTTCTGTATTAACTAGTAGTAGTATAGTACCAGGTACATGGGGTGGGTTTGAGTGGATGGCACAACTGCACCAATTAACCGGCATGTTATTATTGCTCTCTTTGGTTACTATATTATTTCTAGTTCGGCCCAAAATTTGCTAAATTTAATCAGCAGCGATACCAATATTAAATGACTGCTGTTAAATTGAATGAAGCAATTTCTGAAAGGCGTCTGGTTTTCGTTACCTGTACAACTATTGTTGTTGCATTTCAGACGTTATCAGATATTTCTGGTTTTCTGGTATATCCTTTTTGCTACAGTTGGTGGTAGCTTCATGAAAACATTCGGGGCTTATTCCCTGTTTCTTGCCCCAGAATATTTTGGGAATATCAATCCTTTGAGTACTGCAATTGTCGGTATTACATCCGGTGTTTTTATCATGAGCTGGAATATTACTACGTTCATTTTGCATAGTAGCCGGATACAGTTTTTAGCAACTACTGCTCAACCCTTTCTTAAATATTGCATTAATAACGCCATAATACCTTTTGCATTTTTAATTTTTTACCTGATTGAAGCTTATCAATATACAAGGAATCAGGAATTGTTTTCTGTTACAGACTTCGTAGGACTGGCGCTGGGCTATACCGGTGGATTTATTGTTTCGATAGCTTTTGCTTTCCTCTATTTTTTTGGAGCTGACAAAACTATTTACAAAACAATTTCAGCAACCATATCCGATGCCAATAAACGCCATGACCGGATGTCTGCAAAAAACAGAATACCTGATAGTAAACAAGACATCCGCGTCGACTGGTTTTTTAGTGCTGCATTTAAGCTGCGAAAACCCCGAAACATTAAGCATTACAATCCTGAGTTTCTGGAAGCTGTTTTTGGACGTCATCATTTTGCAGCCGTTATAGCCATTATGATTGCTTTTGTTTTTCTGATTCTGGTAGGATATAGTTCAGATGCAAGACTGTTTCAGTTGCCTGCTGCTGCCAGTATTACTTTACTGTTTGCTATTTTAATAGCAGCAGCAGGAGCATTAACCTTATTTCTTAAGTCCTGGAGTTTCATGGCCCTGGTTGCCGCCTATCTCGTAGCCAATATTTTGTATCAGTACGAAATTCTGGATCCAAGAAACAAAGCATACGGACTCAATTATGTAAAGAAATCAGAAAGACCTGAATACACAAAGGAAACAATTCAGACACTGGCAACTGCTGATTCTGTTGCAAAAGACAAAGCCGCTTTTCTACATATTCTGAATAATTGGAAAGCCAGACAAAATGAAGAAAAGCCTGTTCTCTATATTATTAATACCAGTGGCGGTGGTACCAGGAGTGCTACTTTTACAATGAATACATTACAGTTCCTGGATAGCCTGATGGATGGCCAGCTTATGAAAAAAACCATCCTTATAAATGGCGCTTCAGGTGGGATGCTTGGTGCGGTTTATTTCAGAGAATTGTATCATGAAAAACTAAAGGGTAAGCCTGTTAATTTACAAGACAAAGCATATGTAAATAATATATCCAAAGATCTTCTTAGTCCCTTGTTCTCTTCTTTTTTAACCCGTGATATGTTGGGGCCAGCGCAAAAATTTACCTCTAATGGTTTTGAATATGTAAAAGATCGTGGCTATGCTTTTGAAGAGAAATTAAATGAAAACACAGGAGGCATTTTCCTTAAAACCATTGGTTCTTATAGGGATGCAGAAACAAAAGCTATTATCCCATCTGTTTTTTTTAACTCTGTCATTACAAGAGATGCAAGGAAAATGATTATTGCCTCACGACCTGTTCGTTTCTTGATGCGTCCTGTTTCAGATAGTACACATATCATGCCCTTTGATCCGGATGCAGTTGACTTCAATAGTTTTCTTATCAACCAGAATAGCAACGATATTCACTTGCTGTCTGCATTACGAATGAATGCCACATTTCCATATGTGTTACCCAATGTTTGGTTACCAACGAATCCTGTTATTGATGTAATGGATGCTGGCTTAAGAGACAATTATGGTCAGGAATCTGCTTTACGATTTATAGCTGTTTTTAAAGACTGGATTCAAGAGAATACATCCAAAGTGGTATTGATTCAAATAAGAGACAGAAGTTTAAGTGACTGGGAAAAACCATTAGAGAGCAATTCATTAATTGGCTTTTTAACCAAACCTTTTTTGATTCTGCAAAATAACTGGTTTAAAATGCAGGATTATTACCAGCATGATCAGCTGGATTATATGCGAAAAGCATATGGAGATAATTTTTATCGTTTTTCATTTCAGTATATCCCTTCTAAATCAGAAGCCCCAGCTAGCTTGAGTTTTCATCTAACAGCAGCAGAAAAAAGAGACATTGCGGAAGCGGTATACAATCCGTTAAATCAAAAAGAATTTGAGCGTTTACAGAAAACAATCCAAGAACCTTAGACACAATCATGCATACGATATCCATTTCTAAATGTTAGTGTATGCAATGTGCTTTGTGGAAAAGCTTATTTGTTTTTCGGTTTGATCAAGCGAAAAGCATTGGGGATTATTTCAATGCTGAGTTCTTCCACCGCATCTCTAGGCTCTCCATCAATATGGAGGGGTGCCAATTTGGGATTCTTGATCGTAAGTGCAGGTGTCTGGAAATAGAGAATATTTTTAGAGCTCATATCTTCTACCAATTGCTGTACTTTATTGTTTCCGCGCATTTGGCGAAGTATAGCAAAAGGTAATTTTGCTTTGCTCATCTTCTGAACAATCACAATATCGAGTAATCCGTCAGACAAACTTGCTTGAGGAGCAATAATAGCATTATTGCCAAATTGATTACTATTAGCTATGCTGATAAAAAATGCGTCTGTGAAAACAGAAAAGTTATCCAATACAATTTCAAACTGGTAAGGGTTGGCTTTGAAAAACTGCAGTATGCTTTGCTGAGTATACGTAAATAAGCCTCTGGTAGATTTCTGTGCAAAGTCGTGAGCCACTTGTGCGTCAAATCCCATACCACTTAACATACAGGCATATTCTCCGTTCACTGTAAATGCGTCTATATATTCAGCTTCACCATTGAAAATGATGTCAATCGCTTTCTTCATGCTGGTGGGAATACCAGCAGCCCTAGCCAGGCCATTGCCTGATCCCACAGGAATAATACCAAACTGAACTCCTGTGTCGCGCAGGGAAGCAGTTACCTGATTCACTGTTCCATCGCCGCCTAGGATTACTACATCTGTGAATCCTTCTTTGGCAATATGTTCTTTCAGGTACTCGTAATTGCCTGTTGCATTGGTGTTGAATACCCTGTATTCAAAGCCTTTGGCAGCAGTTACTTTTTCAACCAACTCTCTGATTTTATCTTTTTTGGATGTACCAGAAATGGGATTGATTAAATAAATGATTTTTCTCTTCATGATGCTACACTTGGTATTGCTACCATTTCATTAATGCACTGGCCCAGGTGAATCCACTACCAAAAGCCGCTAAACATACCAGGTCTCCTTCTTTAATCATTCCTTTTTCCCAAGCTTCACACAAGGCAATCGGAATAGATGCTGCCGTTGTGTTACCGTAGTTCATTATATTATTATATACCTGATGGTCCTGTAATTTTAATTTTTGCTGAACAAACTGGCTAATGCGCAAGTTCGCCTGATGAGGAATCAGCATATTAATATCAGTTGACTGGTATCCATTTTTTTCCAGTGCTTCTACAATTACTTCCGGAAATTTTACAACCGCTTTTTTAAATACAGCAGGTCCATCCATATAAGGAAAGTTCTGTGCGTTGTCAATCATCTGATGACTCATAAACATCTGTGAAATTTCTGCCTCATCAAAATCTGCATAGTTCTTGGCACCCCAGTGATTCGCATGAGACCCCGGATTGTACATGGCTAAAATTTCAGCAGATTCTCCGTCGCTATGTAAATGGGTACTTAAAATGCCCTGACCTTCTTTTTCTGTTGGCTGCAATACCACTGCTCCCGCACCGTCACCAAAAATTACAGAAACATTTCTGCCTCTGGTAGAGAAATCCAATCCAAAAGAATGTTTTTCACTTCCAATCACCAGGATGTTTTTGTACATCCCTGTTTTAATAAACTGATCGGCAACGCTTAGCGCATATACAAATCCACTGCATTGATTTCTTACATCCAATGCACCAATCTCTTTCATCTGCATGGCTCTTTGTACCAATACACCGCAACCTGGAAAATAATAATCAGGAGATAAGGTAGCAAAAACAATAAAGTCAATATCCTGAGGCGTAATACCGGCTCTTTCAATGGCTATTTTAGCCGCTTCCACTCCCATGGTAGTAGTGGTTTCTTCCGTTCTGTGTGCGTAACGACGTTCTTTTATTCCTGTTCTTTCCTGGATCCACTCGTCGTTGGTATCCATATATTTGGTCAGATCATTATTGGTATAAACATTCGACGGAACGTACATGCCGATTCCGGCAATTTTACTCAATGGCATAGCAAACAGTTTAAAAGTTAAAGGTAAGGATTCTTCGCCGTTGGGCTGTGAAGGATCAGTTAATGATTAGTTGTTAAAAATCATTGAATGATTGTTTTTTTTGGCAACTGCATCACAGTTTTTAAAAAATCAGCTGTCTCTTTTTCAACCGAAATAATATCTTTTGATTGAATAGGCGATGCAATTACATGATTGCCCGTATTGGGTACCGGAATCATTTTTTTATTTTTTTCTTCTGTACCTACTTCTGCAAACATTTTCTTCATTGCATCCACGCTTACCACAGGATCCTGCTCTTGTTCATCTTTATAATAATACAAGACCAGTAAAGGTTGCTTCACTTTTGCAAAATTTTCCTTTGTCATGGTGGTTTCTAACAATTCTTCTAATTGCACAGTGGCTTCCAGTCTATATTTGGTATTCCAGTATTGCTGATACAAGGGATGTTCTTTCTGCACGCCCATATAGTTAGAGCCTTTTACCATACGCGCAATTTGTAATCCCCATGGATTATTCAATAACCATGCATTGGGATCTTTAATAGCAATATTGGGCGAGTATAATACCAGCCCTGCAATTTCAGGATAGATTGCTGCTAACTGCAGTGCTAATGTACCACCAGTAGAAGTGCCCATTAGTATTACCTTTTCGCCAATTTGTTTACCAATGGCATAAGCTTCTTTGGCAGATTCAAACAAGGATGCTGCAGTCATATTGATGAGTGCATCGGTAGTATCAATACCATGTTCTGATAAACGCGCTAAATACAAGTTGCATCCAAACTGTTTGGCAATTTGCTGATGCACCGGGTTGCCTTCTTCCTGACTGGCACTGAATCCATGCAGGTATACAATTGCATAGGGTGTTTTTTGTTTCACGCTATCATTTGCCCACACAATTCTAGCTTCATTGTTGGGTCGAACCTTGTGTTTCTGTTCATTTGATTGGATATACGCCTCCAGTGCCGCAGGCTCTCCGGGAATATTCGGGAGGGTTGTATTGTAAACAGGGGTTTCCGGATTGGGACCAAGCAGATATACAATACCTGCCACTGCAATGAATCCTATCAACCATTTGATGATACGCATACAATTGAATTAACAGGCCAATTTAGGGTTTATTATGTATTACAAGGGGAATCCTTAACAGAATAATGACCCATATTTACTTGCATCCCCCGCGTTAAAGCCGTACCTTTGCCGCCTAAATAAACAGTATCAAATACGTAACTTACTGATACTGAGATAAATACACAATAATGGAAATAAGAAACATTGCCATCATCGCGCACGTAGACCATGGCAAAACCACTTTAGTAGACCGAATTTTGGGTGCAACTAAAGTTTTCAGAGACAACCAGGATGCTGGTGAGTTAATCATGGATAGCAACGATTTAGAAAGAGAACGTGGTATCACGATCTTCAGTAAAAACGCTGCCGTTACTTACAAAGACTATAAAATTAATGTGATTGATACACCCGGGCACAGTGATTTTGGCGGGGAAGTAGAACGCGTATTGAAAATGGCCGATGGGGTAATTTTATTGGTGGATGCTTTTGAAGGCCCCATGCCTCAAACGCGATTCGTATTGCAGAAAGCATTACAGTTGAACCTACATCCCATTGTAGTAATCAACAAAGTAGATAAGCCGAACTGTCGTCCGGATGAAGTTCATGATGCCGTTTTTGAATTATTCTTTAACCTGGATGCAACAGAAGAGCAATTGAATTTCCCAACTTTCTACGGAAGTGGTAAGAATGGCTGGTTCAATGATAGCTTAACACCAACAGAAGATATCCTTCCTTTAATGGATGGTATCATTAAATATGTACCGGCACCTAAAGTGAGCGAAGGTACCCTTCAGTTGCAAATTACTTCATTAGACTATTCTTCTTTCTTAGGTAGAATTGCCATTGGTAAAGTAACCAGAGGTTCTATTAAAGAAGGTCAGCAAATTGCATTGGTGCAGGGAGCAGATGGTACCGTGAAGAAAATGCGTGTAAAGGAATTGTACGTATTTGAAGGAATGGGCAAGCGCAAAGTAGCTGAAGTACGTTCAGGAGATCTTTGTGCGGTTGTAGGATTGGAAGAATTCAATATTGGAGATACCATTGCTGATGTAGAGAATCCGGAAGGATTACCCATTATCAGTGTGGATGAACCTACCATGAGCATGACTTTCAGCATTAACAACTCACCTTTCTTTGGTAGAGATGGTAAGTTTGTTACATCCCGTCACTTACGTGATCGTCTGATGAAGGAAACTGAAAAGAACCTTGCATTAAGAGTAGAAGATACAGACAGCGCCGATAGTTTCCTGGTATACGGAAGAGGTATTCTGCATTTGGGCGTATTGGTAGAAACCATGCGTAGAGAAGGATATGAATTAACTGTAGGTAATCCTCAGGTATTGGTGAAAACCATTGATGGTAAGAAGCATGAGCCTTATGAAAACCTGGTGGTAGATGTACCTTCTGAATTCAGCGGTAAAGTAATTGATTTGGTTACACAGCGCAAGGGTGAAATGCAGGTAATGGAATCCAAAGGAGAAATGCAACACTTAGAGTTTGAAATTCCTTCGAGAGGTTTGATTGGTTTGCGTTCTCAGATGTTAACCGGTACCGCAGGTGAAGCTGTTATGGCGCATCGTTTCATTGATTACAAACCATGGAAAGGACCTATTCCCGGAAGAAACAACGGTGTATTGATTGCGAAGTTTCAAGGAGTAACTACAGCCTATTCAATTGATAAATTACAGGATCGCGGATCATTCTTTGTAGATCCGGGAGATGAAGTGTATGTAGGCCAAATTATTGCTGAACATATTAAGCCAGGTGACTTAAATGTGAATGCAGTGGAAATGAAAAAACTGACCAACCACCGTGCAAGCGGAAGTGATGATGCAGTAAGAATTGTTCCAAAGCTTCAGTTTACATTGGAAGAGTGCATGGAATACATTCAGCAAGATGAGTGTATTGAAGTAACGCCTAAGAATATTCGTATGCGTAAAACCATTTTGGATGAGAACGAACGTTCTAAAGTTTCTAAAAGCATGAAATCTGAAGCAGTAGGATAATTTCCAAATACTTTTACATATTAAAAGAGCCTCCCATTGGGAGGCTCTTTTGTTTGCTATATTAAATGAAAAGTAAGAGGAAGAAGTTTTATGATTTCATAAATTCAAACTATTGTGCAATTGCATAAATCACCCTAATTTTTGTAGTGATTGCATTTTATCGAATTTAGAAGTTAATATTGGAGCTAATAAAAAATTATATTTTAACCTTAGCAAGAAAAAAAATGAAGTCTAAATTTTTATCATTAATCTTTATAGTTATTCCGGTTGTTTTTATTTCATGTAAAAAAGATATAAGTAATCTTCAATTTGAAGAAGATCCCTCAGTCATACTTATTAAAAATTCCGCTTTTCCAAGTGGAATACTTAGCTTTAAAAGCCAACAAGATTTAAACAAATTTTATTCAGAAATACAAGAGGATAAATTGAAGTTGATGAAGATTCCTAGCGAATTTATTAGCCTTTCAAAAAAACATGAAAAACTCTTATCTTCAGAATCAAATAACATAATAAAAAATACTTCAACAAGTAGCAGCTCGGACAATGTTGATGTTCAGGAATTCCTTATTGATATGGAAACCTACTTAACTCAAGATCCGACAGTTGCCAATATAGTAAATTCTAATTTAGAAGTATTAGTAAATGGCGATTTATTTAAACTTACAAGAATTGGTGTAATTCAGGTTGAGTCGGAGTATATTAATAATTTTAGAGAAATTTACCCTGCATTTGAATCAGAGATTTTATATAACCCTAACTTCAACAGTTTTCCTAATGAAACATTTTATGGCAGTAATATTTATCAAGTAAGTGATGGGATCACTAGAATTGAGACAAATATTGATCCATTTGACTTATCAAATCCTATTTTAAATACACCTGGATCTAGTGGCGGAACAATTCCATGTTCTATTATCTTTCCGAGTAACTATCAATATGAAACATATCAAACTGGCAATGATTTCAACTCAGCATATTTCAATAACTTCGATCAAAATCGTAGATTTAAGTTTGAAACATTCAGTACAAATTTCTTAGGTTTGGGAATCTTAAGAACTATTGGAATTAGGGGAAAAGTCCAGAGGAAAAGATCGTTTTTAGGAATACCTTATTGGGCAGAGAGTTATGCTGATGAAATTGTACTTGGAATTGAAAATATGGACTTGCATACTGACTATGTTATACCATCACCTTATAACTTTACAACATTACCTCAGCCCGAATTTAATAATATTATAAATTTAAAGATTGGGAATCACATCCTTGAGGCGATGGATTTAAAGCTCAATTTAAACTTTCCATTTGGGCAAAACATAAATAATTCACAAGCTAGTAGTTTTTTAAATGGCCAGCTAAACTCACTTATTAATAATCAGTTTAATGACTTATTTAAACCATTTCTTAATTCACTTATTGATAATATAGATCCAACATTTTCATCAAGATATGAGAAATACGCTAAACAACTATCGTCAATTAAAGATAATAATAAATTACGTGTTACTGTTGCAAATGCATATAAGGAACAAGGGTATAGTAATGTTAATGTTTGGCGTTTTGATTGGAATATAGGTACACCATGGGGCAGTGGCACTACATATAGTTATGAGATGAAGTCAGGCAGTTTTACAGGAAGAGCAAGAATTGGATGCAACTGGTATGGAATTCGGATAATAAAATTATAATTCATGCGTGTTTATATTCTTTCTTTTTTATTTATTTGCTTAAATATAAACGGCGTTAGTCAAGAATTAGATACTACATCTAATAAAATTGGCATATTTCGTGTTGCGGCAAGTATACCGATTCCTATTGTTAATCTTCAATATGAAATTCCATTAAAAAAGACAGTAACCTTGTTAATAAAATCAGGTTTAAATTTCACCTTGGCTTCAAGTGCCGCATTAAATAGGGATAAAATTAGATCACAAGTAAGTTGGATTTCTTCAATAGAATCAAGATATTATTATTCTTTGAATAGACGTATTAGGAATGGCAAATCAATTAAAAATTATTCGGCTGGCTATATAGGTATAGAACCATACTTTCGCTCTAACAGTATTGCCTCAATTAATGAGCCTAAACAAATTAATAATGGCAGTTATGGGACTTTTATTAATCTAGGATTTCAAAATCAATCTGAAAAGAATATTTATACAGCTTTTTTTATTGGTGTTGCGCCTTTTGCATTTCGTTTAGGTGAAATGAATACCACTACTGGAAAGTTGGATCGAATTTGGCTTAACTTTTCTATTGGATATGTATTTTAAAGAAATGGTTATGAGTGTTTATTATTTAATAATAATTATAATAGGATCTGGAACTCTGTATTCAAAAGGTAGACAATTACAAAAATCAATTAAAAGTAAAAACACGAATCAAATATCCATTGATTTTTTTTCCTTGTCCTTACATTGGCAATCATTGCTCTTCTAATCTATTTAAAAAAAATTCTTTCCTAGGATAATGATAAATGAAGAGCCTCCCATTGGGAGGCTCTTTTGTTTGTTACATTTCAGTTTTTAATTAAGACTTGCTGACTACAGCGTTTTCAATAACGATGGTTTCAAAGCTTACGTTATACTGTTCAGACTTCTTTGCTTTAACATCTTCAATTACAAAAGACAATTTGTTTGACTCATCTTTTGGAAACTTAAATGTCTTGTTGAAGTCTTTGTCGGAATAACTTCCTCTGAATACCAATTCATTGTTGGCATCTGTAATAATCAGGGTAAAGTTCGCACCCGTTGGGTTGCTGTATTTTACCTGAATAGTGTGTAGTTGATTCTTATCAATACCACTGTACTTTACTTCTGCATGGCTTTTAACAGATATATCATAAGCTCTTACAGGAGATACAGATGCATTGGCAGATAAAAACATCAAGGAAGACACCACAGATCCAAAAACGATTCTCTTGATACTGGTAACGATTGTTTGCTTTTTCATACTTTTCAAATTTTACTGTGAGTAATAAATTTTTCTCAATTGGCAACAGCAAACGAAAAAGCTTAGTGTACACTATACACATTAATACCCCATTGGACAAAAGGTAACCCAGTCAAAAGGGATTTTGAATCTAAGTATTTGAAAATTAAGCAATTAAATTTTTAAATCGGCTTGTTTAAGGTCTCCCAAAGCAGGTCTTTCAGTTCGGTTAGTCCCTTGTTGGTAACCGATGAAATGAAAACGTGTGGAATATCAGCCGGTAATTCCTTGCTAATGGCTTCTTTTAATTCATCGTCCAGCATATCGCTTTTACTAATGGCAATGATGAAATCTTTCTGCAACATTTCTTCATTGTAGTTCTTTAGTTCCTGACGAAGAATTTCGAATTCTTTGCGATGGTCATTGCTGTCGGCAGGAATCAGGAATAATAAAGCGGAATTGCGTTCAATATGTCTGAGGAAACGATGTCCCAATCCTTTACCTTCTGCTGCTCCTTCAATAATACCCGGTAAGTCTGCAATACAAAATGATTTTGAATCACGATAAGCAACCATGCCTAACTGAGGCGTTAAGGTAGTAAATGCGTAATTGGCAATTTTAGGTTTGGCTGCAGTAATCACTGATAGCAATGTGGATTTTCCTGCATTCGGAAATCCCACCAAACCCACGTCTGCCAATACTTTCAGCTCAATATTTTTCCATCCTTCAATACCGGGTTCTCCGGGTTGTGCATGGTCGGGTGCCTGATTGGTTGGAGTGGCAAAATTGCTATTGCCCAATCCGCCTCTTCCTCCGCGCATCCAGATATATTCTTGTCCGTCCTCTAAAATTTCTGCTTCAATCTTGCCGGTTTCTTCATCACGGGCAACTGTA
>Ga0208492_1000312_pt1 | contig 43916 bp, 36 predicted proteins | sample Subbioar_CSW14AB_FD_184820 | JGI IMG/M metagenome (GOLD analysis project Ga0208492, IMG submission 184820) | Serpentinite rock and fluid subsurface biosphere microbial communities from McLaughlin Reserve, California, USA - CR12Mar_CSW14AB (SPAdes) | ecosystem: Environmental > Terrestrial > Deep... | reverse complement strand
GGAGAGGGAATAAGAAGGCTTCGCTTTAGGTTCGCTCTGTCCCCTCGCCCCCTTCAGGGGGAGAGGGCCAGGGTGAGGGGGAGGTTAATCACCGCCCCAGCATCGCCACCATCGCCTGTTGCATGCCCGCCAGACGGCGCGGGCGCTCGGGGATATAACGCGCGAGACTCGCGACCGGCCCCTCGTCGCTCAACACCACGGCGAGTTGCGCATTGGCCAGCACCTTGTGCACCGAGGTGACCTTGCCGTTCAACAGCATCACATCGCTGACCAGACGGATGCCGTGGCTGTAATCGACATATTCGATGCCGTGTGCGGTGCTGAGCGGCTGTATGGGTTCGCCGTTCGGCTGGTGCCAGCCGTAGATGGCGATACGACCGGGGTGGGTGTCCATGCGATTTGAAAGCACCACGTCTTTCTTGTGCCCGGCCAGCAGCAGGCCCGGTGCGATGCCAAGGCGCCGGGCCTGGGCGACGATGTCGGCATCGTGGCGTCTGAAGTAGGCGGTCGAGCGCATGTCCGGCCCGGCGCGCAGCGGTTGCGGGCGCAGGTGGCGCTCGGAATGCTGATAGATGGCATCGACCATGCGCGGCGTGGGCAACACGAAGCCCAGGCGCGAGGCGATATCGGCCGCCGCCTTCAAACCCATGGGCATGCGCAGGAAGTCGCGATCGCTGCCGACCGCCAAGTAATCGGGCATCACGCACAGCGTGGCGCTGAGCGGCCGGCCGTCGCTGCTGTAGGCGTGCAGTTCGACGGGTTTGAGCTGGCGCAGGAAATCGGGGATGTCGCCGCGCAGGACGGCGCGCGCAGTGGCGGCATCGCGCTCGCCGCGCACGAGGGTCGCGATACTGCGCGCAAAGCTCGCCCCGCCGGGCAGTTGCGCGGCACGTGGCGGAATGTCGGCGCTCAATACCGAAGGACAGGCAAATGCGCTTTGCGCGTGGCTCGGCGTGGGCAGCGCCAGCAGCAAGGCGGCGCCGAGCAGGCCCGAGAGCAGGGCTCTGGTCACGGTGACTCCAGGGGGGAAACGCATCTGCATGGGTGCAGGTGTACTACGGCCGGCAAACCGCAGTCAACGCGTAAAAGCCTCGTCTGCCCCTTGCAATTCGGGCCTCGCCGGTATTACGCGCGAGTCTCACGCCAGCAGCCGCGGCGGGTCCTCGCCCATCTCTTCGGCGTCGAATATCGAGCCCCCGGCCGGCAGCGGCAGGATGCGGCGCGCGGCGAGATCGCGCAGCCAGTAGCAGAAACTCGCCTGGGTGTTCCAGACCATGGTGAAGCCGTGCTGCTTGATCTTCACGGTGCTGACGAAGATCGGTGGCGGCGGCTGCGTCGCGCCGTGGGCGAAACACATGTCGGCATAGAAGTGCGATTCGCCGAGCAGGGCATCGAGCGGGATGGCGCGAAGTGCGTGTCTGTCGACCACGCGCCGCCACACCTCGGCGTGGGCGGGAATATAGGCGGCGAGCTTGATGGCTTCGTCCGGGCCGGTCTCCATGCCGAAATGCCGGGCCAGCGTCGGCCACATGTCGCGCAAGGAAAACACTTCGCCATTGGTGAGGTTATACGTCTGGTCGCGTGCCCGGCGTTCCTGCGCCGCCCACAACAGGGCCGCACCGACCAGCCGCACATCGGCCGCTTCCCACACCCATTCGGCGCCGCCCGGAAAGGCCAGTGGCAGACCGAGTTCCTGGCGAACAGCCGCATAGATGCCGATCACCGGCGGCAGATTCATCACCACCCCGTGATTGGGGCCGACCACCAGCTGCGGGCGGAATATGGTGAAACCGTATCCGTGGCGGACGGACATCTCCTTCAGATAATCCTCCTGCACCCAATAGAAATTCGGATGCTCGACCCGCGGCTGACTTTCACGCGCCGGCACGCGCATCGGCCGGAACGGTGCGCCGTAGGCCTTGGTGCCCTGCAGGAGCGAGACATGCTGGAGTCTGGCGCCGTGGCTCAAGGGTTCGAGCAGATTGCGCAGCATGCGGCCATTGGTTTCGATCTGCAGCGGGTCGGACCAGCCCGCGATCAGGCCCGGCAGTTCAAACACCGCGGTGTAAATCACATGGGTGACGTCGGCGAGTGAACTCGCGGCCTCGCGACAAGCGTTCGCATCGGTCAGATCGAGCGCAAGGTGTTTTATCGGCAGACCGTCGAGCAATTCCGGCACACGCCGCGACAACGCGATGACCTGCCAACCGGCGCGTGCGAATTCGATGGCGGCCGCCGTGCCGACCAGACCGCTGGCGCCAGCAATGAGTACGGTGCCGGTCATGATGTCCTCGCAATGGAAACTGGATGTCGAGGCAGGGTCGTTGAAGTGCTGGGCGGCGTCAACGTGTGACTCACTAGCTCTGTCGCAGGTGCGGATTCACTCGCACACTCCTGTGGGCATGCCCGCGCCATCGCGGGTATTTTGCAGGTGCGAATGAATTCGCACCTGCAATCGAGGCGGCTTCAAGCAATCACGCCCATGCTCCGCAACTCGGCAATCTCATCGCCACCCAGGCCCGCTTCAAGCAACACCTCTTCACTGTGCTGCCCCAGCCGCGGCGCCTCGTGACGCACACTCGCCGGCGTGGCGCTGAACTTCACCGGTGGCCGCACCTGGCGCACGGCGCCTTCACTGGCATGCGCACCGACAGTGAACAGTTCGACCGCCTGCAGATGCGGATGATTCGGTAACTCGTCGATGCCATAGACTTCGGTCGCCGGAATGTCGAGTTCGGCGCACAGCGTCAGCCACTCGGCGCTGCTGCGGGAAGGGGTGGTGGCGGCCATGTCGCGATACATGTCGGCCACCTGGGCGTTGCGCGCCTCGCGATCGCAATTGCCGTAGCGCTCAGCCAGATCAGCGCGGCCAGCGGCCGTGAAGAAGGCCCGCCAATGATCGGCGGTATAGGGCAGAAGGGCGATGTAGCCGTCGGCGGTCGGTGCCGGTTTGCGGCCGCCACCCAACAGGCGCGCATAACCGGCCGGTCCGCGCGCGGGCTCAAACGTGAGACCGCCGAGATGTTCGGCCAGCGTAAAGGCGACCATGGTTTCCAGCATCGGCACTTCCACATACTGGCCCTGGCCCGTGCGTTCGCGACAGAACAAGGCAGCGAGTACGGCATTGACCAAGGCCATGCCGGTGGTCTTGTCGGCAATCAGGCTGGGAATGTAATCCGGGGTCTCGCGGCCCAGGCTGTTCAAGCCGACCAGGCCACAGGCGGCCTGGATGATGTCATCGAAGGCTGGCTTGTCGGCATCGGGGCCGTCCTGGCCATAGCCGGTCGCCACGCAATACACGATGTCGGGCTTGATGGCCGCCACCGCGCCATAGCCGAGGCCGAGTCGTTCCATGGCCGGCACGCGCATGTTGTGCACCAGCACGTCGCAATCACGCAGCAGACGTTTGATGACCGCCGCGCCGCGCGCGGTTTTCAAATCGATGGCCAGCGAGCGCTTGTTGCGGTTCAGCGCGAGAAAGGTCGAACTCATGCCGGCGTGACGACTGACGCCATTGGCGCGCATCAGATCGCCTGCCAGGGGTTCGACCTTGATGATGTCGGCGCCGTAGTCGCCGAGGATCTGGGTGGCGAGCGGGCCGAGCACCACCGCCGTCAGATCGACTATGCGCACACCCGCGAGCGGACCTCCGCGCGTGGCGCCCGCCGTCGTCACGGCCGCGCGAGTCGCAGACGATTGGCGATGTTGTTGCGCTGCATGTTGGACGAGCCGCCAACGATGGGCAGACAGGTCATGTCGCGCACATGACGTTCCATGTCGTACTCCTCGGCGCAGCCATAGGCGCCCAGCACCTGCTGGCATTTGATCACGATGTCCAGACCATGATCGGTGACGAACATCTTGGCCATCGAGCTTTCCACCGCGCAACTGCGGCCCTGATCGGCCAGCCACGCGGCGTGGTAGAGCATGTGTTCGCAGGCCTGGAACAAGGTGCGCAGGTCGACCAGGGTATGACGTACGGCCTGATGTTCGCCGATGAGCTTGCCGAACTGCTTGCGTTCGCCGGCATAGCGCCAGGCATCGTCCAAGGCGCCGCGCGTGACGCCGAGCGCCATCGCCGCGACGGCCAGACGTTCCACGTCCAGTGCCGGCCCCACCAGCTTCTGCCAGCCGCGGTTCCAGTGCTCGGGCCCACCGACGATGTTCTCGACCGGCACCTCGACATCGTCGAAATGCACGTCGCAGGTGCGGGTATAGCGCAGGCCGATGTGCTCGATGTCGGTGGTGGTGACGCCTCGGGTATCCGGCGGCACCAGCACCAGCGACAGATTCTCATAGCGTGGTGCGGTGCTGTCCGAGCGCACCAGGCAATAGATGTAGTCGGCGTCGCGCGCCATGGTGCACCAGCGCTTGGTGCCATTGATGCGCACCCGCTCGCCGCGCTTCTCGGCGCGGGTTTTGACACTCGCGAGATCGCCCCCGACATCGGGCTCCGACAAGCCATAGGCCAGCAACAGCTGGCCGGCGGCGACGCGCGGCAGGAGTTCGCGTTTCTGCTGCTCGGAACCGGACTCGCTGATGTTGAGCCCGGCATACATCGCCGAATGCACGAAGGGACCGGCGAGTGCCGTGCCACGCGTACACAGCTCATCGATGACGCTGAGCGCCGCCACCACATCGCGCCCGGCGCCGCCGTATTCCTCGCCAAAGGTCAGCCCCAGCACGCCGAGTTCGGCGAGCTCGGCGAATTCCTTTACCGGAAAATGATGATCGCGTTCCCACTCGCGCGCTTTTTCGCGCGGCGATTTGTCGGCGATGAAGCGCTTGAGCGTATCGCGCAGGAGGGTGATATGTTCGGGTTCGTCGGCGTAGTAGGGCGGCATGGTCTGCGCTGCTCGTTGTGATGATCATGACCCTCACCCTGACCCTCTCCCGCAAGCGGGAAACAAGAACAGGCGAGAGCGCTCTCTTGCACCCTCTCCCTCGGGGAGAGGGCAGGATGAGGGCAGGTGTATCCCTTTATTGCTTCTCCACCCCCGCAGCCATCAACGCCACCTTGCGCGCATGCCCCATGTCAAAGGTGCGCGCCATCATGATGCGCTGCGCCTTCAGGCCGCCGCCGGCCTGCAAGGCCGTGACCAGATTCCAGCCGCCATAGGCATCGGCGGTCAGATCGCGTATCAGGGTATAGACCCGCATACGCGCTTCGATATCGGTGTTCGGGCCGGTCGCGAGATATTTGCGCAGATAGGCGCCCGCTTCCGGGTGGCGCAGCTCCGCTTCCTCCGGCAGGGTGATCACCAGACCGCCCGCCACATCCTGCAGATGCTTGACCATCTCGTGGAAGTGCGAGGCGTAGTAGTACTTGGTGACGTTGATGCCGAGGATGCTCGGATGCAGCATGCCGTCCGGCGTCGATTCGTAATGGCGCACGGCGTAGTCGATGCCCATGCGGATGGTCTCCGTGTAGCAGATGAGCTCGGCGATGGTGTCCTGGATATGGGCGTCGCGATCCTTGCCCTGCTGTTCGCTGACCAGTTGCGCAAGACCGGTCATGACCTCGGCCTCGTGATGGGCGATGACCAGGCCCAAGGTGCGTTCCCACAGCCCGAGCGCGGCGGCGAAGGCGCCCGCCAATTGCCATTCGCCGGCCAGGAACACGCGGTCCCAGGGGATGAACACATCGTCGAACACCACGAAGCCTTCCGGCATGCTGTGACGCGCGCTGGCCGGGTAGTCGAATTCGTTCAACTCGGCCGGCGCGAAGCTGCGGTTGATGATGCGCACGCCGGGCGCGTTGACCGGAATGCTGAAGGCGACCGCGTAATCGGCTTCCTCGGGGCGCATGGACTTGGTCGGCATCACCACCAGCTCATGGACCAGGGCCGCGCCGGTGATGTGCAGCTTGGCGCCGCGCACCACGATGCCATCGTTGCGCCGCTCGACGATGCGCACATACATGTCGGGGTCGTGCTGCTCGTGGGCCTTCTTGGAGCGGTCGCCCTTGGCGTCGGTGATGACCTCGGCCGCGCGCAGATCGTTGTCCCGCGCATACAGATACATGCGCTCGATGTTGTGGGCGAAGCGCGGGTTGGTGGCGGACAGGCGATCCTTGACCTGCAGCAGGGCCATGTACACCCCGGTCACGCCACCGACGATGCTCATGTGACGGCCGAGCACCAGGCGCATCTCGAGCTCTTCGGTGGTGCGCGGCACCTGGTAGACGCGGTGGGCGGTGGTGCCGTCCTCGGTCCGGTAGGTGATGATGGGGGCCAGCTCGGGGTCGTCGTAGGCGTAGTCCTGGCAGGCGACCGCGAGCGGCACCTGGAAACGCGGATGATTGGTGACGTCGGTGATCTTCTCGCCGCCCCAGTAGATGATGCGGCCGTCATTCAAGGATGCGCGATACTGCGCGGCGGTCATGAGACCCATGGCTTGCTCCCCAGCTGAATCCGAGCGTGAAGATAGCACGCCCGCGCGCGCGCAAAACCCTGCGCCGGGAGGCTTACACTGCGCCGCCTTTGGCGGGTAGAATTGCGCCGTTGTCGCGGGCCCCCAGCCCGCGGCAGCGTCACCACGAAAGCATGGGGTCGTAGCTCAGCTGGGAGAGCGCCGCGTTCGCAATGCGGAGGTCGGGGGTTCGATCCCCCCCGGCTCCACCATTTTGATATTTCAAGAAGTCCGAGGACTTCCTGAAGCCCGCGCAATGCGGGCTTTTTTGTGGGTCATGCCTTCATTGCGGAATGGGGCGAACCGTAGACCGACAGGGATACCGGATGTAACCCTGTCGTGACCGGGATCGCCGCCCAGGCCCATCGTAGTAGTATCCAGTTCGAACCGAGCTTCAGCAGCGCGATATGAGGCCCGCACCGAGTGTGGTGGGATGGCTGCTCATGAAGCTGCAAGTGCATTCAAATCGATTTTCCCGCCGGACAGCGCCCCTGCAATGCCGGCGTCCTTCGAGAACGCTTAAAGGCTGGTTTGTCCCTTATGAGATGCCTTGTCATCGAAGACGACACACAAACGGCGCACTACATCTGCAATAGTCTGCGCGAGTCCGGACACGAGATCCTGCATTCGCCGGATGCGCGCGATGGTCTTGACCAGGCATTGCACGGCGTGTGGGACATGGTGATCCTGGACCGCCTGCTGCCCGGTGGCCTCGATGGCCTGACCATCGTCGAGCAAATGCGGGCACTTCATATCGTCACACCTGTTCTGGTCATCAGCGCTCTGACCGCGATTGACGAACGTGTGCGCGGGTTGCGTGCCGGTGGCGACGACTACCTGACCAAACCCTTCGCCATGTCGGAACTGCTGGCGCGCATCGAGGCACTGGTGCGACGCGCCACCACGCAACCCGAGCGCACGCGCCTGAAGGTCGCAGACCTGGTGCTCGACTTGCGTGCGCAGCGCGTCACGCGCGGCGCGAGCGTCATACCCCTGCAGCCGCGAGAAATACGTCTGCTTGAATTCCTCATGCGCCACGAGGGCCAGATAGTCACGCGGTCCATGCTGCTTGAAGCGGTGTGGGATGCCCGCTTCGATGCACCGACCAACGTCGTCAATGTGCACATCAGTCGCCTGCGCGCCAAGATCAATCGAGGTTTTTCGGTCGAACTCATCCACACCGTTCGCGGCGACGGCTACCGCTTCGGCACCGATGCGTAGGGCCCAGTGGTCGATTGCCGCGCGACTTGCGGCGAGCTACGGCCTGCTCTTGATGCTTGCCGTGTCGATACTCTCGGCCGTGTTCTATATCTCCACCGTCGGTGTGCTCGAGCGTGGCGCGGACGTCAAGCTGAAAGCCACGGCCGAGCGGCTGTTTTCCGCCTACGACGTGAGCAGGCCTGCCGCCATTCTGCAAGCCATCACCACGGAACTCGAGGACGGCATCGACAGCGACCAGGAAGTGTTCGTGCTGCTCGACCAGCAGGGGCGGGTGCTCGGCGGCAACCGCGCGAAATGGCGCAAGTTCGGCTTTGAACAGGGCAGCCTCGGCACCGTACGCATAAAGCGCGGCGAGCAGCACACCCTGGTGCGGATGGTGTGGCGCCAATTCGCAGACGGCAATCGCCTGGTCGTTGCATTCGACATGCAGGAGTTGACGGCCGTGCGCCAACTCGTGCTGCACGCGCTGCTGGTCGGCGCGCTGGTGGCGCTTGCCCTGGTGGTGGGCGGCATGGGATTTTTTCGCTTGCGCCTCGAGCGCCGTATTGGCGAAATTCGCCGGATCACGCGCGAAGTCGAAGGTGGCGACCTCGGTCGCCGCATGCCGGTGCAGGGTGATGACGAATTCAGCCGCCTCGCCGCCGACATCAATGCGATGCTCGAACGCATCGAACATCTCATGCATGGCGTGCGCGACGTATCCAACGCCATCGCCCACGATCTGCGCACGCCGCTGACCCGGCTGCGTGGCCAACTCGAGGATACCCTGCAACACGCCAGTGACGTCACCGAACTCCGCGACAGCGTAGCGACCGCCACGATGGGCATCGACGAGCTGATCGTGCTCTTCGACAAGCTGCTGCAGATCGCTGAGAGCGAAGCCGGTGTGCGCGGACGCGACTTCGTCACCATCGACCTGAATCGCATCGCCGAGGACATGGTCGACCTCTACGACGCCGCGGCCGAGGAACAGGGCGCGACGCTCACGCTGGGCAAGCGCGACGGTCAGCCTAGTCTGGGCGACCACGATCTCCTGGCGAGCGCCGTTTCGAGTCTCATCGATAACGCACTCAAGTACGCTGGCCAGGGCGCACATATCGAAGTCAACGTGACGAGTGACGAACACACGGTGGACCTGGCCGTGCGCGACGATGGCCCGGGCATCCCCGCCGATCACCTCCCGCAGGTCACCGAACGCTTCTATCGCGTCGACCGTAGCCGCGGCACCGCCGGCAATGGCCTCGGGCTGTCTATCGTCACAGCCATCGCGAAACTGCACGATGGGCGACTCGAACTTTCCGATGCCTCGCCGGGGCTCCTCGCACGCCTGGTCCTGCCGCGGCGACAGGCATGACCATCTACAGCGGCGGGCCACGAAGGATAATCCAATCATCTTTGCCCTGGGACGGGTCCTGCCACCAATGAAAGACAAGAAGCATCCATTACCGCCGCCTCCCCCTGCCGCCAGCCCGTTCGCGGCGCTGGCCGGACTGGTGTCAACCTCGCCCGCGGCTACGCCCGCGGCAGAACAGGCGCCGGTCAAACAGCCCCGTGCCTCGCGTGGTCGCGTCGACGTGCTGCGTAACACCGCGCACCGCGGCGGCAAGACGGTCACGGTGCTGAAGGGCTTTGTCGACGTCGACCCTGCCGAACTGCAAGCCCTGGCCAGGCAATTGCAGAAACGCTGCGGCGCTGGTGGCACGGTCAAGGACGGCACCATCGAGATTCAGGGTGACCATCGCGAGACGGTCATGCGCATGCTCACCGAGGCGGGCTTTCGCCCGGTGCAAGCGGGCGGTTGACGCTGGGTTCCGTCCGGCACCACGTCCGTACTGGTCCACAGCCAGGTGAAATCCTGCACAGTCATGAGCAGCCCGGCGGTGCCGCTGACAGCCGCCTATGGTGCCAGGCCTTGTTCGGGCACGAGCTTCACCGTCACCATGGCCCGCGCATGGCAGCGTTACATTTCCTGCGACTCTCGAGACGACCATCATGATCTTACGCATCCTCCTCCTCTCTCTACCCCTGGCCGCACCGCTGACCGAGGCCGAAACGACCATGCCGCCGTCGTCCTACGGCGCCGAGGATGAGCTCGGTGCGGTCAACAACCTGAGCGCCGAGGGTGTCCGCCAGGCGGCGCAACTCGTCAAGACCGGCAAGGTGTATTCGTTGGCGATTCAGACCGGACCCGCGACCGTGGCATACGGCAAGCGCAACTATCAGATACACGTCGCACCGATCTACATCGGTAACGATGCGACCTACGGAGCCAATCATTTGCAGGGTTACGATGATGTAATCATCACCTATCTCGGCGTCGGCACGCAGATCGACGGCTTCGCCCACGTCGCCGTCGATGGTCATCACTACAATGGTGTGGCGACGAAAGACGTCATTCGCCCGGACGGCGTCGTGCGCTTCGGCATCGAGAATATTCCGCCGATAGTTGCGCGCGGCGTGCTGCTGGACATGGTGGCAGCCGCCGGGCCAAGTGGTTTGGATGGCAACGCGGTGTTCAACCGCAAGGAACTCGAGGCGGCCGCAAGCCGCGAGGGTATGCGACTCGCCAAGGGCGATGTCGTTCTGCTGCATACCGGGCATCTGCAGGCAACAGCGCAGGATCACACGCAAGATCTCGCGCACGTGCCAGGCCTGGGCGTGGAAGGAGCGGAATATCTGGCCGCGCTGGGTGTGGTGGCGATCGGCATGGACGCGTGGATACCCGATGCGATGCCGGCAGAAAATCGCAACGACTTCCTGCCCGTGCACAGCACCTTGCTGGTTAAACATGGCGTACACATTCTGGAGAATATCCGCACGGCGGAGCTGGCGGCCGATCGCGCCTACGAATTCTTTTTCGTGCTGGCCGCGCCGCGTTTCAAGGGCGCGGTGCAGAGTGTGGTACATCCTGTCGCAATTCGATGAGGAACGGTACCGCACTCTCGCTATACTTGCCTTCATGAACGACAGCACCTTCCTCGAGCAACTGCGTGCCTTCCTCGCGCGGCCCGGTAATCAGTCGCCCCATAACAAGTTCCTGGGGCTGCAAATCGTCCACCTCGAACATGCGCGCGCGGTGCTGCGTGTGCCCTATGATCCACGTCTGGCGGGCAACGCCACGACCGGCGTATTGCATGGCGGGGTGATCACGACGGCCATCGATTCGGCCTGTGGCGTGTCGGTGATCGCGGCGCTCGGTAAGCGCATGGGCATTGCGACGCTCGATCTGCGCATCGATTATCTGAAACCGGCGCGGCCGGGTGAGGCGGTGACGGCGGCGGCGCATTGTTACAAGGTCACGCGCAATATCTGTTTCGTGCGCGCCATCGCCTATCACGCCGATCGCGACGATCCGATCGCCAACTGCGCGGCGAGTTTCATGATCACTTCGCTCGAACCGGCCGGTCCGGCGCTGACCGAGAACACGCCATGACTTTTACCGAGATCATCCATGCCGCGCGCGAGAGCCGCGATTACTCGCGTCTGGGCGAAGCCATTCCCTACATGGATACCCTGGATCTTTCAGTGGAGGAGGGCGCGGACGGCGTGGTGCTGGTGCTGGCCGCCGCCGAACTGCATGTCGGCAACCCCTGGCGTCAGGCCCTGCATGGTGGCCTGATAGGCGCGGTGCTGGAAACCGCCGCCATCGTGCAGTTGATCCTCGAGCCGGACGTCGAGACCTTGCCCAAGCCCATCAACATCACGGTCGATTATCTGCGTTCGGGTCGCGTGGTGCCGACCCGCGCCGAGGCGCGCGTCACCAAGCTCGGCCGGCGGGTGGCGAATGTGCATGCCAGTTGCTGGCAGGACGACAAGGCGCGACCGATCGCGACCTTGTCCGGGCATTTCCTCATGACCTGAGGGGCGGCGCCTCGGCCGCCCCGCGCGTCGCGGTCGTTTGAATCAATCCTCGAGCAGACTGCGCAACATCCACGCGGTCTTCTCATGCACGTCCAGACGCTGGGTCAGCAGATCCATGGTCGGTTGATCGTTCGCTTTCCCGACCGCCGTGAACAGGCCACGCGCGGTGCGCGCGGTTGCTTCCTGGGCAGCGACCAGATGACGCACCATGTCCAGCGCCTTGGGCACGCCATTGACTTCCGTGATCGAGGCCAGCTCGACGAATTCCTTGTAGGTGCCCGGCGCCGGAAAGCCGAGGGCGCGGATGCGTTCGGCGATCAGATCGAGCGCCGTCCATTGCTCGGTGTACTGCCCCATGAACATGAGATGCAGGGTATTGAACATCGGCCCGGTCACGTTCCAGTGGAAGTTATGGGTCATGAGATAGAGCGTGTAGCTGTCGGCCAGGAGATGGGCCAGGCCATCGGCGATCGTGGCGCGGTCGCCGGCCGAGATGCCGATGTCGATGGCGGTGGACCTCGGGGCCTTCGCCACTGCGGCTGCTGGAGTGCTCTTGCGTTTTGCCATGGTCGATATTCCTCACTGAACGTTGAATGGCGCGCGCGATCGGCATGTTGCGCGATGCCCCAATCCTAACAAGCGCGCCGTGACGCGCCTACCGCGCAGACGTGGGCGCCATGGCGCCGGCGCGCGCTACGCCTTTTCCGCGTCGCCCGCGCGGCGGGCCATCGGTTACTCTAGGCCGGCGCCGCGCGTTCGCCCTTCCATTCCTGCGCGGCCTGGATGTCACGGGGAATTCCATGCAGGACCAAGCAACTCAGCGCGCCGGTGCACGCCCATGAGCGGCGCACTCGAGGGTGTGCGCATCATCGATCTGACCTCGGTGTTGATGGGGCCTTTCGCCACCCAGCAACTTGGCGACATGGGCGCCGACGTCATCAAGGTCGAGCCGCCGTCCGGCGATACCAGCCGCAATGTCGGTCCGGCGCGCCATCGCGGCATGGCCGCGACCTTCATGCAATGCAATCGCAACAAGCGCGCGCTCGTGCTCGATCTGAAACAGACGGCCGGGCGTGAAGCGCTGCTGCGTCTGGTCGCGAACGCCGATGTGCTGGTCTACAACGTGCGACCGCAGGCCATGGCGCGTTTGAATCTGACCTATGCCGATGTCGCGGCGGTCAATCCGCGCATCATCTACGTCGGCATGTTCGGCTATGGCCAGGGCGGGCCCTACGCCGCCAAGCCGGCCTATGACGATCTGATCCAGGGCGCGGTCGGCATTCCGTCGCTGGTGGCGACGGTGGGCGATGGCGTGCCGCGCTACGTGCCGGTGACCATGATCGATCGCACCGTCGGCACCGCGGCGGTCGGGCAAATCGCGGCGGCGCTCTTTCGGCGCGAGAAGACCGGCCTCGGTCAGTCCATCGAAGTGCCGATGTTCGAGACCATGGTGCCCTTCGTGCTTGGCGAGCACATGGCTGGCCACGGCTTTGAGCCACCGCTCGGACCGCTCGGCTATTCACGCCTGCTGGCGCGCGAACGCACGCCGTTTCCGACCCGCGATGGCTATGTCTGCGCGCTGATTTATACCGACGCGCATTGGCGTTCCTTCTTCCAGCATCTGGGCGAACCCGAGCGTTTCGGCGCCGACCCGCGTCTGGTCGACATCGGCACACGCACCAATCACATCGCCGCGCTGTATGGCATGGTGGCCGAGATCATGCGCTCCCGCACCACCGAGGAATGGTTGGCCTTTTTCGACCAGGCGGACATTCCGGCCATGCGCCTGAATACGCTGGAATCGCTGCTCGACGACCCGCACCTCAACGCGGTCGGCTATTTCCACACCCTGCAGCACCCGAGCGAGGGCACGGTGCATCAGATGGGCCACGCCAGCACCTGGTCCGAATCACCGCCCTCGACGCGGCGTCTGGCGCCGCGCCTCGGCGAGCACAGCGTCGAGGTCTTGCGGGAGGCGGGCTATGGCGAGGATGAAATAGCCGACCTGCTGGCGGCCGGGGTGACGTCGGTGTCCTAGGTGCGAGTTCATTCGCAGATTCGCCTTTGGACGCTGACAGGAGGCGTGCTTCCCGTGTGCGAATGAATTCGCAGCGACGACGGAAGCGACAATGCGGAGCGAGCACGGGCAGCGGCGCAAGCGCGGCGTCCCACCCGTCTGGTCTGACTTCGATCAGCTCGACTTTGCTTCGCCTGACCTATGGTGACCTCAGCTCTGCTCACCAGGAGGTCGGACATGGCATTTCGCAAGTTGTCATTCGGCTCGGCCGCGCGCGAGAAAGTGATGCGCGGTGCCACCGCGCTCGCCGACGCGGTGCGTATCACCCTCGGCCCGCGCTCCAAGTCGGTCTTGATCGAGCGCGGTTTCGGCCGACCCATCGTATGTAACGACGGCGTCACCATCGCCAAGGAATTGAACCTCGAGGACCGCGAGGAGAATCTCGGCGTGCAGATGATTCGCGAAGCGGCCGAGCGCACCGGTGACGCGGTCGGCGACGGCACCAGCACGGCGACGGTGCTGGCGCACGCGATTTACGCCGATGGCGTGCGCAATGTCACCGCCGGCGCCAGCGCCATCGATTTGAAGCGCGGTCTGGACGCGGCACTGAAAGTCGCGGTCGAGACCCTGGCCTCGTTGTCGCGGCCGGTCACCACCCGCATCGAGCGCGCCCAGGTCGCGACCATCTCGGCCCACAACGATCCCGCGATAGGCGATATCGTCGCCGACGCGGTCGAGAAGGTCGGCCAGGAAGGCGTGATCACCGTCGAAGAAGCCAAGACCACCGATACCCAACTCGAAACCGTCGAAGGCATGCAATTCGACCGCGGCTACATCTCGCCCTATTTCGTCACGGATACCGAGAAGATGGAGGCCGTGCTGGAAGAGCCGCTGCTGTTGCTTTCGGATCGCAAAATCTCCCATCTCAAAGATCTGCTGCCCTTGCTCGAAGAGGTCGCGAAAAGCGGACATGCGCTCGTGGTGCTGGCCGAGGACATCGACGGCGAGGCGCTTGCGACCCTGGTCGTCAATCGCATTCGTGGCACGTTCAGTTGCGTGGCGGTGAAGGCGCCGGGCTTTGGTGACAGACGCAAGGCGATGCTGCAGGACATCGGCATATTGACCGGCGGTATCGTCATTGCCGAGGAGATCGGATTGTCGCTGGAGAAATGCGCGCTCGGCGATCTCGGCCGTGCCCAGCGTGTGGTGGTGGGCAAGGAACACACCACCATCATCGGCGGCAAGGGCGACAAACAGCTCATCGCAAGCCGCTGCAACGACCTGCGCAAACAGATCAAGGACAGCACGTCGGACTACGACCGCGAGAAGCTCGAGGAACGGTTGGCCAAACTGGCCGGCGGTGTGGCGGTGATTCGCGTCGGTGCGCCCTCGGAGGCCGAGATGAAGTCACGCAAGGACGCCTATGACGACGCCATCTCCGCGACCAAGGCGGCCAGCGAGGAAGGCATCGTGCCGGGCGGTGGCCTGGCGCTGTTGCGCGCGATACCCGCGGTCGAGCTGGCGGCAGCCGCCGAGACTGGCGATTTCCGCACCGGCATGCTGATCCTGCGCAACGCGCTCGAAGCGCCGGCCCGCACCATCGCCCACAACTCCGGTGTGGACGGCGGCGTGGTGGTGAACGCCATGCGTCAGAGCCAGGGCGCCGAGGGCTACGATGCGTCCTGCGGCAAGTATGTGGACCTCATGGCGGCCGGCATCATCGATCCGACCAAGGTCGTGCGTGTTGCGCTCGAGAACGCGGTGTCGGTGGCGAGCCTGCTGCTGTTGACCGAGGCCACCATGGTCGAGGTCAAGGACCCGGCCGAGCCCCGCCACCTGCCGGGCGAGGGAATGTAGGCCGAGCTTGCGCTCAGGCGCGCTGTATCCACGGTCCGTCAGCGCGAGTCGATGCGCACATTCAATGCCGCGGCCTCGTGCCTGGCCAGATCTCGTTGGTGCGCGAATCGATTCACACCTACAGGTGCTGCGTCCAAGCCTTTATAGTCGTCGTCTTGCCCACTTCCGCAAGGCGCCGCCATGGTAGCTCTCGACAGCTCCGATCATCTCGTTCGCCATTTCCGGCAGATGCTGCTGTGGCCCCTGCAGCTCATGCAGATCGATGACGAGGAGCGCAGCCACTGGCAGCTGCTGGAGGCGGTCGATACCGCGCACCTGTGGTCGCGTGTCGAGGACGAGTTCACCGCCGACCCTGCTCAGTTCCAGGAGCGCCATTACAAGGAGTTCGTATCCTTCCTGCCCTATGTGCAGCGCTTCCTCTATGGCGAGAGCCGGGGCGCGCGGCCGCGCATCAACGATGGCACGCCGGGTGAATCGGCGCTCAGGGTGTATCGCCGCCACGACATCGGCGCGCTGCGCGTCATCCTGCGCGCCGGCGACCCACCGCTGGTGTTGAAGGTCGCCCACGTCGACCTCTATTTCTTCGACGATGTCGATGTCGCGATGTTGAACACCGAGGTGACGGCCGACGACCTGCCGCTCTCGACCGCGCTCGATCTCATGTACCGCTTCGGTCGTGCCTATCCGACCACCTGGGACGAATACGGCAATGGCGTGCACAACGTGTGGTCCGCCGAATGGTTGGACGCCAGGGGCGAGGTGCTGGTGGCTTCCGACAGCGGCAATCGCGCCAAGTACCTGGAATTCGCCTGTCAGTATCGCGCCGCCGGCACGGCCGCGCACTGGGCCTATCTGGTCCAGCCGCTGGTGCTGGATGCCGCCGACGACGAAGGCCTGCTGCGCTATCGGCAGATTGCCTATCATCGCATGCCGCTGATGGCTTTTCTGGCGCTCGACGACCCGCGCAGGATTGCCGACGCCGACTGGGTGCGGCTCGGTCTCATCGCCAGCGTCCATCCCGATGAGCCCATGCCGCACAACGACCCGGACATCTCGGCGTTTTTCGCGCGCTACAGTTTCGATCGCTATTGGAGCGGCACCAGCGATGGTCCCAATACGCGCTTTCTATGTAGCGGCCGCGTGCTGTCGGTGATAGGCGATGCGCAATCGGCGTATTTTCTCGACACCGAGCGCGGGCTGCTCAGTCAGTTTCGCCATCAGTACTTCATGCTGTTCCTGATCGCGCATTTCCATCAGGCCGCGCTGCTGGTGTTCTCCGACCGGCTGGTCGATGCGATCCACGATCTCGACATGCATGACCGCAATTCCATTCGCCGTTTCCGTGGCCGCGTGCATGCGAGCTTCGATTCCTTCCTGCGCTTCACCCACCGCTACTGGTTCAATGTGCTGTCGGAGCACCCGCATATGCAGGCCCTGCACCGCGCCTGCGTGCGGCATCTGGGCAATGACTCGCTCTACGCCGAGATCAAGGAGGAATTGCGCGACATGAGCCAGTACCTCGACAGCGATTCACAACGCCGTCAGTCGACCACCGTCACCCGCTTGACGGTGGTCACGACGTTCAGCCTGATAGGCACTGTCGCGACCGGTTTTCTCGGCATGAATATCATCGATGAAGCGAGCGCGCCGATAAGCGCGCGATTGCTGTATCTCGCCGCGACGGTGATCGCGACCGCGGTGCTGACCCTGTTCCTGGTGAAGAAGTCGCGGCGCCTGTCGGATCTCATGGACAAGCTGTCCGATGAGAAGCTGCCGCCCAGCCGGCGCATGCCGGTCAGTTCGATCGGGCGGCGGGGGGATGAGTGAGGGCCGTTGATTTGGCATGTGCGAGTGCATTCGCACATGCCGTCCAGCACCTTGCTCAGAACTGGTAGATGAACGTAAACACCGTCTCATGGCGGCTGTTGCCGCCGGAATGTCCCCAGATATCGCCGAGCTGCCAGGGGCCGGGCTTGTAGCCGGTCGCGCGCCAGAACAGATTCTCCTGAAAGCGCAGCACCACATGGCTCGACAACAGATAGTCGATGGCAATCTGGTTGTAGGCGCCGGTCGAGCGTGGGTCGAAGGCGAACACGAAGCGCGGTTGCAGGAGGCCCGCATCTCCATAGCTGGTCGAGGCCGAGAAGGTGATGGCGAACTCGTCGCGATCGAGATGATCATTGTTGATGCTGATGAAACGGCCCGGCTGTTCGATGCCGCCGATCTCGGCCGGGAACACTCCGCCGATGCCGCGGAAGTGATCGCTGAAGTCTATCCAGCGTCGCCAGAACACCTGGCTCGAGAAAAAGATCGTGCGCTGATCGTTCAGCCAATGGATCCAGGTCGGGCGGTCCACCGCCAGCATCACTACCGTGCGGCTCGCGTCCTCATACTGATCCTGTTCGGGGTCGACCTCGCGCGGCGCGCCGGGCGCGACACTGATCGGCACGCCCGTGGTATAGGTGGTTTCGAGGCGGAACACCGCCTGGGTGAAGCGCTCTTCGGAATAATTGGCGGTGAAGCCGAACACATGGGAGCGCGGGTTCACGGTCTCGACCGCGACATGCAGGGTGGTCGGGTCGATGCGCGTCAGCGCATTGCGCATGCGTACGCGGGTGTCGGCCGAGAAGCCGAAGAAATAGTTGAAGCTGAAATCGATGTCGCCCCACACCGCCTTGAAGCGCATGCCGGCCTGACTGTTGGACAGCCGCCGCGCCGGTTTGCCGTCGATGACGTTGACGTCGAGGTCCATCAATTGATTGCCGACGAAGGCCGAATTGGCATTTTCGGCGATGCCGGTGCCGGTGAAGGCCCAGGGGCGGCGCGGGTCGGTGGAGATCTTGTTCTGGCGTACGTCCCACGGGATCCACACCGCCTCGACGAAGGACTCCTCCAGCGGCCCGATCTTGCCGATGTCGTATACGCCGCGCGCCATCCACAGCGGTATGCGGATGTCTTCCCAGGATTCCCAGCTCCAGTGCCAGGTGAGATCCAGCGGGTTGATGACGTCCAGCGCGCGGAAGTTGTCGGTCTCGCCCCACACCACCTGCTGCTTGCCCAAGCGCAGCGAGAATGGCGGCAACACCAGGTCGACATAGGCTTCGCGCACCTTGGCTTCGAATTCGCCGGGGTGGGATTGGTTACCGGGATAGGCGTCGTGATATGAATCACGCACGTCGTAAATGGAGTCGTAGACCGCGCGACCGACGAAGGAGAAGGTCGCCTCTTCGAGCTTGCCGGTATTGAAGCGGCCAAACGCGGTGCTGTCCTTCAGGAAGTAGTACTTGCCTTCGACTTGAGCGGTATTGCGCTGCATGATGAATTCGGCATCTTCGAAGCGCGGCGTGCGCAGCATGTTCTGCGCCTGCAGATAACCCTCGAGTTCGATTTCGTCGTTGACGGTGACAATCGCTGATGCGCTGCCCGGCAGTAGGACGAAGGTGGACAGCGCAAAGGCGCCTGCCAGGGCATGGCGGCGTATCGACATGATGAATTTCCCGATGACTGGTGAACGAATAGGTCGGCTATGGGTCGGCGCACCCGTCATGACGGGTGCGCCGTACCGGCATGGGTCAGCGTCGACCGCTGATCATGCTGCGCAACGAATAGAACTGTCGTGCGCGGGCAGACGAGAAGACCCGCTTCTTGGTGTAACAGTGGGTGATGGTCGCGTGCGGCTTCTTGGCGTTGATGTCCACTTCGCCGAGATGCATGAGCACGAAATGGCCGACGTTCTTGCTCAAGTCCTGCTTCAGATAAGGCGCCTGTTGCGGCATTTCCTCGGCATAGGACTCGGTGTATTTCAGGAAATGCTGGCTCATGCGCAGCATCTGGTCGTCGCTCTTGTCGAAGGCGAACATCCACAGCGTCCAGAAATTCTCGGCGTCGATGAAGACGATGCGATGGCTGTAGGGATGGTCCTTGGCTTTGGGTTCAATCAGCAGCACATGGGCCTTGCGCACTTCCCAGCGCGCCTTGTGCGGCACCCACAGATGGGGCCCGCCGATCTCGGGGTTGTCGGCGACATTGATGGTGGCGAGCACATTGCGCGTGCCGAGGTAGGTCCAGTTGTTCTCATGCACCTTGCCGCCGAAGCCGTCGAGGTCTTCGCGAATCATGTCCATGCCCATGAGTTCGCTGGTGCGTTCCGAGGCCAGCGTGCGGCGCGGCTTGCGTTGCGCCGGCATGTACAGCCAGCCGGAATCCTCGCGGTCGTGATCGACGAAGGACACCGACATGTCCTTGGCGCCCGCCATGTCGCGCGGCGAGCGGAATTCCATGATGCGTTTGCTCTTGACTTCCTCGTAGCCCGGCACCAGACATTTCTCGCCGCGCGCGTAGGTGGAATTGACCGAAATGTATTCGAGCTTGCGATCGAGCTTGCCGCCCTCGCTGCGCATCCAGGTCGTCATCGGCATGTCGATGTCGTTCTGTCCCGGGCGCCACAGCATGTTCCAGATGACCTTCACCGCCGCCTGGGGATCGTCCTCGGTGACATCGGGGAAGGGATAGCCACCGCCATTGAAGCCCTTCAACACGCCGCGCTCATCGAGGCTGTAACCGGGTTGGACGTGCGCGCCCCATTCCGGCGGCGGCGGGTAATGGCCGGGCGCGGCGATTTCCATGTCCATGTCGGCGAAGAAGTAGTACTGCCAGGCGGTCTTGGGGATGAGTTGTTCCAGCGCCGCGCGATCTTTCTCGCCGAGGTGTTGGCCGGGCGTGACGCTGTCCGGGGCCGGATTGCTGGCGGCGATCCAGTCGCGCAGGGCCTGGTAGCCCTGCTCGCCGTCGGCCTGCGCCACGCCGGACAGGCCGACGGCAAGTAAAGACACGGCAAACAGCAGGCGGGCGGGTAAGCGAGGGCGGCGCGAAATACTCATGCGAACAATTCCTGGACCTGTAGTGGCAAATGACAGTGCGCGGGTGTCCGGACTATTGCCCCGCATTTAGTCTGGAATTGTGCCCGCCGTGATATTTGGCGGGAAGCCCTCTATCGGGTGTTTTTTGGCGGAAAGCTAACGCGGCCGCCGGGTGAAGTTGATGACCGCCTGCACCCGCTGCGCGATATCCGCGGGTTCGTGGGGAAAGTCGAACAGGGCGAGCACTTTCAGATCCGGCCCCACCATCACGATTTCGCTCGAATGATCGAACCAGTACTCCTCGCTGTCGTCGCCCGAGGTCTTGACCACCGTCATATCGAGCTGGCGGATCAGCACATGGAGTTGCGCGGGCGGGGCGCTGGCGGCACGAAACGCCGGATTGAAATATTCGACATAGGGTCGCAGCACAGCGGGCGTGTCGCGGGCGTAGTCGACCGACACGAACAGCACCTGCCCGTCCTGTGCAAAGGGCGCGAAGTCGCGCAGGCGGGCGCTGGCCTGGGCGAGGGTGTGGAGGGTGGTGGGACAGATATCGGGGCAATGGGTATAGCCCAGGAACAGCAAAGTCCAATGACCGCGCAGACTTTCCTCATTCAACCGACCGCCGCGCATGTCTTCGAGCGCAAAGGGTTGGAGGACAGGCTGTATTGGCCACAGAAGACCAGGGATGTCGGCTGCGGCGACCATGCCTCCGTGGCGCGCGACAATTCGCTCGCCACCCCAGTAGGCTCCCGCCAGCATGGCGAGGGACAAGAGCACACCCGCGGTGGTACGGAGCGGTGGGAACATGGCGTGATGATAACGGCCTGCGGGCGCAATGGCTCAAGCTCGGGCCGCTCGCACTCGGCTGCGACAATTTGTCGCAGTGACCCCATGCATCTCCCCCCCTAAGCTCCACACTCTTTCGACTTCGGAATGGAACGATATGGCCAAGGCATCGCACCTCACGCTCGCCGTCGCAGCCATTGCCGCCATCGCGCCGGGGCCGCGCGCCCAGGCCTGTGACTACTGTCTGATCTCGCAGGGCGCGTCGCCGCTCGACACCATCAACGGCCGCGGTCTGCGCATCACCGAGCGCTACACCTCGCTGGACAGCGTCTATGACGGCAGCCGCGAACTCGCCAACCCCGGCGCCAGCGAGACCTACTACACCACCGAGGTGCAGGGCTTCTGGACGCCGCGTCCGTGGCTGACCCTGATCGGCGTGGTGCCGTTTCGTGTGACCGAGGTCGATGGGCATCTCGAACACCAGGGTGGACACCATCACCACGACGAGGGCGAGGAGGAAGAGCACGGCCACGAAGACCACGACCATGACCACGACGCGCCCGTCGATCCGGCGGTGCGCGGGGTCGAAGACCAGCACGGCGGTGACGGCGGGCTGGGTGACATCTCGCTGCTGGCCCGTGCCCGCGTGTTCCAGCATCACACGCTGGAAAGCACCACCACGGTGGCCTTGCTGGCCGGCATCAAGATGCCGAGCGGCAGCACCACCGGACGCGCCGATGGCGGTGACTATCTCGACGCCCATCTGCAACTCGGCACCGGGTCCACCGACGGTCTGTTCGGCGCGTCGGCCAGCCATGCCCGCGGCCGCTGGTCGGTGAGCGCCAATATGCTCGGCGCCCTCAAGGGCCAGGGCGAAGCCGGCGCCCACGACTACGACTATGGGGACTCCATCAATTACGACCTCACGGCGCGCTTCCGCGTCAGCCCCGCCACGCTCGGTGCCGCCGCGCAACAACTGTTCCTGTCCTGCGGCATCAGCGGCGAAGTGCGCGGCCAGGAAGAGGAGGCCGGCAGTCGCATCCTCGATTCCGGCGGCCATGTGATGTTCGTGCAACCCGGGGTGCAGTTGAATCTCGGCGCGCGCTGGACGCTGGAATTCTCGGCCCAGGTACCCATCCACCATGATCTCACCGGCACCCAGCTCGGCGATTCCCTGAAGGTGCTCGGTTCAATCAACGTGATGTTATGAAGCGCCTCGCCGCCCGGGCGCTGATGTGCATGAGCCTGGTGACCGGTGTCGCGCAGGCCGAGGATCTGCTCGGCATCGAAACCCTGGACGACGCCGTGCCGGCCTACACGCTGCGAGCGGCCGAGGGCGGCGCGACCCTGGCCGACACCGCCCTGCGCGGCAAGACCGTGCTGCTGCACTTCTGGGCGACCTGGTGCACGCCCTGCAAGGAGGAACTGCCGGCCCTGGACCGGTTCGCCGCGGGCCTCGATCCGGCCACCCACGCGGTGGTGCTGGTCGCCATCGATACCCATGCCAGCGCGGCGGAAGTGGCGAGCTACGCCCGCGGCCTCGGCGTGAAGCTGCCGGTCTATGTCGCCGCCGATGGCGGTGTGAGCGACAGCTTCTGGGGGTGGGGCTTGCCGGTTTCCTATCTCATCAACGCGCAGGGCCGCTTCATCGGCCGCCTGCGCGGCCCGCGCAACTGGTCCGCGCCCGCCGTGCAAAAGGCTGTCGCTGCACTGCAAGGTCCGTGAGCCGTCGTCTGCCGAGCTGATCCGGGGCACTCACGGCGCCGGTGGCCGGTGCAGTAGTATTTCGGCCATGACCTCGGCTCGGCATCCATGAACGCGACTCCGTCCCGCCTGCTCGGACGCCCGAAGGACATGGAGAAGCGTGCCGCCATTCTCGCGGCCGCCTCGCAACTGTTTCTCGAACTCGGCTTTGAACGCGCCACGGTCGACCGCATCGCGCAAGCGGCCGGCGTTTCCAAGCTCACCGTCTACAGTCATTTCGCCGACAAGGAAGGCCTGTTCGTCGCCCTGATCGGCTGCAAGTGCGATGAGCATTTCGAAGCCCGCGAATTCGTCGACCTCGCGCCGCTCGGAGCGCGCGAGGCGCTGCGTCGTATCGCGACCTCGTTTCTGAATCTCATGTTCCATCCCGACGTCATCGCCCTGCACCGCGTGCTGATGACCAGCGCCAGCGCCGAAACCCATATGAACGAAGTGTTCTGGGAGGCCGGCCCCGCCCTCACGCTGGCCGCGCTGGTGCGACTGCTGGAACATTTCGATGCCGCGGGCGTATTGCGCGTGGCGCGCCCGCCGCGCGCCGCCGATCAGTTCTTCTCGATGTTGAAGGGCAGCGAGCATCTGCGCGTGCTGCTCGATGTCGGCGTGCCGCCCGATGGCGCGGCGCTGGCGGAACTGGTGGAGGATACCGTTACGATGTTCCTGCGCGCCTACGCGCCGGACTGACCGACTGCATACCGAGCCCGGCATCACCGGGCCACAACGATGAAGGGGAGAGAACATGGCATTGACCAGGATACAGACCACCACCGGCACCGCCGAGCCGGATCAGTTGGGCCGCACGCTGATTCACGAGCATGTATTGATTGGCTATCCGGGCTGGGAACTCGACGCCCGCGCGCCGAAGTTCAAGCGCAACGACGCCATGATCCGCGCCGTCGATCAGATGCATGAACTGCAGAGCCACGGCGTCGGCACCTTCGTCGACCCTTGCCCGATGGACTTCGGCCGCGACCCGGTGTTCCTCGCCGAACTCTCGCAGAAGAGCGGCATGCGCATCATCTGCACCACCGGCGCCTATTTCGAAGCCGAGGGCAACACCTACACCTTCCGTCACATGCCGATGGAGGAACTGGTCGAGGTCTATATCCAGGAAATCGAGCAGGGCATCGGCGAAACCGGCATCAAGGCCGGTGCCATCAAAATCGCCACCGGTGATGGCAAGGTCTCCGATTACGAACGCAAACTCGTGACGGCCGGCGCACGTGCCGCCAAGGCGACCGGCGTGCCGGTCATCTCCCACACCCAGAACGCGACCTGCGGCCACGATCAAATCGATCTCGTGACCGGCGAAGGTTGCCCTGCGGAACAACTGGTGGTCGGTCATTCCGACGGCACCACGGATTTCGAATACCAGAAGTCACTCGCCGATCGCGGCGCCTTCGTCGGCTTCGACCGCTTCGGCATTTCGCTGTTTCAGCCCGATGAAGTGCGCATCGCCAATATCATCAAGATGATCGCGGCCGGTCATCTGACCCGCGTGCTGATGTCACACGATTCCATTTCGTGCTGGCTGGGGCGGCCCTTTCCCTATGCAAGCAGCTTTGAAGCGATGCAGGAAATGCTGCCGAACTGGCGCTCCAATCACATCTTCAAGGAAATCCTGCCGAAGATGCGCGCCCAGGGCGTGACCGAAGAGCAGATAGACACGATTCTGGTCGCCAACCCCAAGCGCCTGTTCTCCTGCGCGCTGGAGCACAAGCACTGAGGACGGGCGCGGGCGGCGCCGCTCGCGCCGGTTCGATGTGCGCATGAATTCGCACCTGCGGGAGTGGCGCGCGGCCCTCGCTGCAGGTGCGACTTCAGTCGCACATTCCCGCCGACCTCAGGCCGCCAGCAGCTTCCTCACTTCCGTCACGCGCTCGCCGTGGCGCGATTCTTCGCGGCCATTCAGGCGCAGCAGTTCGGCCACCTTCGGATCCTTTTCGGCATCGGCCCACACCTGATAGACCAGATCGCCATCGGCCTCGCCCTGCTCCAGGGCCGCAATCAATTCGGCATCGCAATTGAGGTCCGTCGGGCAGAACTTGAAGAACGGATTCTCTTCGTTCGGCGGCAGCGCGAACTCGGTGCCGCTCTTGAGCTTGATGGCTTTCAACAGGCGATGGGCATGACCGCGCTCTTCCTGACCATTGCGGGTGAGGAGGGCCTTGGCGTCGGCGTTGCCGACATTCTCGGCGAGCAGGAAGTAAAACGCTTCGCCAAAGCATTCGATCATGGCGAGCACCTGCATGTCCTCCACCGATAACTCGGTGCGGGATTTCAAAAACGCAAAGGCATCGAATGCCTGTTCGGGATAGCCGGCGGGAAGGGAAGCCATGTTGCACCTCGCATTGGTTGTTGTCGTCCTGCGCGCAAGGTAGCGGAAATGGACAAGCGCTGAAACCCGCCGAATCTAGAGGTTTTTCCACTGCGCGGCCGCTGCCCCGGCGACGCGGCCGGTGGCGAGACAGGCGCTCAACAGATAGCCGCCGGTCGGTGCTTCCCAGTCGAGCATCTCACCGGCGCAGAACACGCCCGGCAGGGCCCGCAGCATGTAGTTTTCATCGAGCGCCTTGAAGCCGATGCCACCGGCGGTGCTGATGGCTTCATCCACCGGGCGGGTGCCGCGGAATATCAAGGGCAGGGCTTTGATCAGCGCGGCGAGACGCGCGCTGTCGGCAAGATCTTCCGCGCTCGCGACTTCGCGCAGCAGACTGGCCTTCACCCCGGTCAATCCCGCGCGGCGTTCCAGCACATGGGCCAGGCTGTGTTTACCGCGCGGTGCGGCGAGCGCGCGCACGAGGCCGGCCGCTTCGTGGTCGGGTGCGAGATCGAGTGTCAAGACGGTCGTGCCGTCCCGCTCGAGCCGCTCGCGCAGGCTGCGCGACAGCGCATAGACGAGACTGCCTTCGACGCCCTGCGCAGTGACGATGAATTCGCCGCGCTGCCGGCGTGTCCTGCCATCGAGGTCGACGTAGGCTGCCACCACATTCTTCACCGCCGCGCCCGCCCAGCGTTCGCGCAGATGCGCGCTCCACGCGCATTCAAAGCCGCAGTTGGCGGCGCGCAAGGGCGTGATGGGAATACCGCGCGCGGCGAGCGCTTCGGCCCAGCGGCCATCGCTGCCGAGTGTCGGCCAGCTCGCGCCGCCAAGCGCCAGCACCACGCGCCCATGCCGCACGCGCCGCTCGCCGCAAGGCGTCGCAAAGCGCAAGTCATGCGGGTCGTCCCATCCCAGCCAGCGATGCCGGGTATGAAAACGCACGCCAGCGTGACGCAAGCGCTGCAACCAGCGGCGTAGCAAGGGCGCGGCTTTCAAGCCGACGGGAAACACGCGCTCGGAACTGCCGATGAAAGTCTCGACGCCCAGACCGCGCGCCCAGGCGCGGATGGCCTCATTGTCGAAAGCGCGCAGCGCCGCTTCGAGATGCACCCGCTCGGCGCCGTAGCGCGCTAGAAATGGAAGGATGGCTTCGCCATGGGTGAGGTTGAGTCCGCCCTTGCCGGCCAGCAGGAATTTACGGCCGACCGAGGCCATGGCGTCGTAGAGGTCGACCTCGGCGCCGGCCGCGCACGCGGCTTCGGCCGCCATGAGGCCGGCCGGTCCGCCACCGATGATGGCGACACCGGGCGGTGTCGCGGTGGACGTATTCAGCGCAGCGTATCCTCGAGCAGACGCTTGCGCGCGCGCCAGTCTGGACACACCGCATCCAGCAGTTTGTAGAAACCCTTGCCGTGACCGTGATAACGCAGATGACAGAGTTCGTGCATCACCACGAACTCGATGCACTCACGCGGCGCCTGAATCAATACCAGGTTCAAGGTCATGCCGCGGCGCGAACCGAGACTGCCCCAGCGTGAGCGCATGGCGCGGATCTGCAAGGCCGGCAGCGGATAGCGATGAAAGCGCGGATGCAGATGACACTCGGCCAGAATGGCGTTGAATTCCTCCTCCGCGCGCTTGCGATACCACCGATCGAGTGCGCGGCGTGCCGCCAATGCGTCGCGCGCCGCGCGGCCGCCGACGACCAGGAAATCATCACGACGTTCAACCCCGTGGCGTGCCTCGGCATCGAATTGCAGACGATGGGGCAGACCGAGGTAGTAATGGGTTGCGCCGTCGGCATAGGTCGGCAGCAGCGGCATGCGTGGCGTGGTGCGGAAGCGTTCGAGTTGCGCCACTATCCACAGCGCGCGGGCCGCGACGAAGTCTTCGATGTCGCGTTTCGGAAAGCGCAGCGGCGCGCGCACCACCACACGCAGATCGGGATGCACTTCGATGCTGAGCGAACGGCGCCGGGCACTCAAGCGCAATTCGTAGACAAAGCCGCCGTGGCTGCCCTGCGAGCTCGCCGTCGGCGCGGGTGCGGGCGCAGCGGCGCGCGGCGCCGGCCGCCGCCGCTGTCCGGCCAGTTCACCGAACAGATCGAGCGCGAGTTGCAGCGGCTTGATCATCGCGCGCGCCCGTGCGTCGCGCGCGACGCGATGACGCTGGCCGGCGTTGAGGAAATCACAGAAAACGCGCGTTGCACCGGGCTGTCCATCAAGAGCTGTCTCACTGCCTAGTCTATTGCGCGACCATGGAGTCGAACAGGGGCATTTGCGCTGCATGCGTGGCGTGACAAAGCGCTACGTTTGCGGTTTGCGCACGGGTTGTCAGTGCACTACTGTCGACCACGTGGGAATCAGGCGACAAGCACGAGCAGGGGAGCGCTAGGGCATGGCCACGAGGCGCGGTACCGCGGGCGAGGATGTGTTGGTGGGCAGCGCGGCCGCCGATGTTCTGCTGGGATTGGCCGGTGACGATCGTCTGCGCGGCAGGCGCGGCGCGGACACCCTCTTCGGCGGCGCCGGCAATGACACGCTGGATGGTGGTGCTGGCCTCGACAGCTTGCGTGGCGACGTGGGTGACGACACCTATTTCATCGATCATCCCACCGAGATCCGCAAAGCCACTTCCGACCCCGGCAGCGACACCGTGCGCGTGGCCTTCAACTACGTCCTCGGCGCACAACAGGAAAACCTCACGCTGACCGGCACGGCTGCGGCGAGCGGCAGCGGCAATGCCTTTGACAATCGCCTGCTCGGCAATGGTGCCGGCAACGTGCTGAAAGGCGGGGACGGCAATGATCGCCTGGAGGGCGGCGGTGGCGATGATCGCATGGACGGCGGGGCGGGCAACGATCGCCTGAATGGCGGTGCGGGGCGCGACACGCTGATCGGCGGCACCGGTAACGATGTCTTGGGCTTCGACGCGCGCGACATGCGCATGGACGGCGGGGAGGGCAGCGATACGCTGCTGGTCGACGCGGGCCATGTCGATATGCGCGGTGTGACGGCCTTGTCCGGCATCGAACGCATCAATCTCGCGACGCCCGGCGCCACGGTGCTGAGTCTCGACGCCGCGCAGGTCATGGCCATGACCTCCGCGCCGCATCTGCTCACCGTGATCGGCACGGCGGTGGACACGCTCGAGCTCGCAGGCAACTGGTCGCCCCTCGGCCAGGTGCGCAGTGCTTATCAGCGCTTCCAGGCGGGCAATGCGCTGGTCGATGTCGACATCAAGGTGCCCCTCGTCACTTCCGCGGTGGTCCAACTGGGCCATCTGCATGGCATCGACGGCTTTCGTCTGCACAAAGCGCCGGCCGACGACACCGTCGGTCGCCGCGTCGTTGGCCTCGGCGACGTCAACGGCGACGGACTGGACGATGTGCTGGTGGGGTCGAATATCGACCCGGCCCATGTGCTGTTGGGCAGTGCGCTGTCCCATGCGCCGGCCTTCAATCTCGCCAGCCTGGATGGCGGCAATGGCTTTCACGTCGACGGTGCCGGAAGCTACGTCACGCCCGATCATCTGTCGGCCACGGCCGGGGATTTCAATGGCGACGGATTTGCCGACCTCTTGTTCGGCCAGGAACTGCGCGCTCCCCACGGCAGCAACGCCGGCTCGGGTTTCATCATGTTCGGTGCCGGCACATTCTCCGCGTCGAACACCCTCGATGCCTTGAATGGCGTGAACGGCCTGCGCTTCGACGGCAGTGTCGCGTCCACCTTGCTGGGTCGCGCGGTGGCGGGTGCGGGCGACGTCAATGGCGATGGCTATGACGATGTGCTCATCGGTGCCGCAATCGCCGACGACCCTGCGTTCGAGCCCGGCGCAAGCTACGTGGTGTTCGGTCATGCCGATGGCTTTGCCGCGAGCAGCGAACTCGTGGCCCTCGATGGCAGTGACGGCTTGCGTCTCGACGGCGTCAGCGACGGCGACGACGCCGGTTTTGCCGTGGCATCCGCGGGCGACATCAATGGCGATGGGCTGCATGACATGCTGGTGGGCGCGAGAAGCGCTTCAAGCTTGCCCGACATGGATCGCAACGGCGCGGTCTATGTCGTGATGGGACGCAGCGCGGGCTTCGGCGCCACCATGAGCCTCGCCGAACTCGATGGTCACAACGGCTTTCGCATCGACGGCGCGGCCTCTCAGGAACTGCTCGGCAGCGCGCTCGCCAGCGCCGGCGACGTCAATGGCGACGGCTTCGATGACATCATCCTCGGCGCCGCCGCATCCGCGCGCAATGGCGTTGCCAGTGGCACCAGCTATGTGGTGTTCGGTCACCTCGGCGACTTCAACGCGAGCCTGGCGGTCAGCGCGCTCGATGGTGACAACGGCTTTCGACTGGTGGGAGCGGCGGGCCAGCGCAGCGGCTACAGCGTGGCCGGCGCGGGCGATGTGAATGGCGACGGCTTTGACGATCTCATCATCGGCGCGCCCGCCGATAGAGACCATGCGCATTTCGCCGGCTCCAGCTACGTGGTGTTCGGCGCAAGTGGCTTTGCCGCCGAACTCAGTCTTGGCAGCTTGAATGGCGTGCAAGGCTTTCGCCTGGATGGCATGGTGGCGGGTGACGCCAGCGGCTATTCCGTCAGTGGCGCGGGCGACGTCAACGGTGACGGCTACGACGACCTGCTGATCGGCACTGATCAGGGCGGCGGCGCCTATGTTTATTTCGGTCGCGACTTCGGTGGGGCGATAGCGTTCGAGGGCGGGCAGGCTGACGATACGCTGTCCGGCACCCCCGGCAACGACAGCTTCATCGGTGGTCAGGGCGACGATGTGCTCGATGGCGCCGGCGGTGCCGATGTGCTGCGCGCGGGCGCTGGCGACGACGTGCTGACATGGCACGAGGGCTTGCGCGATGTCGACGGCGGCGGTGGGCTGGACACATTGCGCATGGCTGGCGCCGATGCCGCCATCGACTTCACCCTGCTCGCGAACAACAAGGTGAACGGCATCGAGGTCATCGACCTTGGCGGCCACGGTGCAAACCTCATCCGCCTGGCGCTGCACGATGTCCTGACGCTCGGCGATCACAACAGCCTGCGCATCGACGGCGATGCGGGGGACAGCATCGAATCCGCGGGCCAGGGTTGGACGCCGGCGGCGGGCGGCGTGGTGACGCTCGGTACGCAGACCTACCACCGCTACAGCGTTGGCGGCGCGACGCTTTTCATCGATACTGATCTTACCCAGACGATTTCCTGAAGGTCCGGTCCCGCGTCCAGGCTTGTGCCGCGACGTCATCGCCGCTGACAATGCGGTCATGGCGCACCATGGGGAGTGGAAAGCCGAGCTCACGGCGGGTTGGTCGTTGCTGCTGACGGCGACGATAGCCTGTGGCACCGGGGTGTCGTCGCTCATCTATTACAGCTTCGGGTTGTTCGTCGCGCCGTTGCAGCAGGCCTTTCATTGGTCGCGTGGCGAAGTCTCCACCACGCTCTTCTATGGCAGTGTCGGCCTGGTGCTGGCGGCGCCGGTGCTGGGTTGGCTCATCGACCGGCTGGGCGCGCGGCGGGTGGCGCTGGTGGCGGTGCCCTGCTTCGTTGCGATGCTGCTGGTGGTGTCGCGTTTCGATGGTTCGCGCGCCTTGTTCTACGGCTTGTTCTTCGCGCTCAACGTCGCCGGCATCGGCACCTCTTCCATACTCTATACACGCGCGGTGGCCGGCAGCTTCCATGCCGCGCGCGGCATGGCCCTGGGCATCACGCTTGCGGGGCCGGGCACGGCGGCGATCGTGTTGCCGCTGCTCATGCAGAGCGTGATCACCGAATACGGCTGGCGCATCGGCTTTGTCACGCTGGCGATGTTGGCGCTTGCGCCCTGGCCGCTGGTGTATTTCTGGTTGAAGCCCCGTGGTGGTCTGGCCCATCTCGATACCGGTGCCGAGGTGCCGGGCATGGGGCGCCGCGCGGCGCTCACCACGCGCGTGTTCTGGACGCTCGCCATCGGCTTTGCCGCCGCCGCCGTGGCCTGTTCGGCGCTGGTCGTGCACATGGTGCCGATGCTGCGCGACGCCGGTCTGACGCCGGCCCACGCGGCGCGCATCGCATCCTTGATCGGCATCGGGGTCATCATCGGACGCATCGGCATCGGCGCGCTGGTCGATCGTCTCTTCGCGCCCTATGTCGCGGCCGCGATATTTCTCGTCACCGCCGGTGGCTGTGCCTTGCTCATGCATGGCGGTGCCGCACGCGCACCGCAGGCCGCCTTCCTGATCGGCTTCGCGCTCGGCGCCGAAGTCGATCTGCTCGCCTTCCTGACCGCACGCTATTTCGGCTTGCGGCATTACGGTTTCATCTACGCGACGGTCTACGCCTGCTTCTGGCTGTCGAGTTCGCTGGGACCGGCGATCGCGGGGCGGCTGTTCGACAGTTATGGCAACTATCAGGCGACGCTCGCAATGGTGATCGGTTTGATGCTGTTCAGTGCCGTGATGAGCGCCAGCCTGCCCCGGTATCGCGCCCTGTAGGCGCTAATGAAGTCGCACCTGCAGATGACGGCGTCCGATCTTCTGTGGGCCAGACTTCAGTCTGACGATTCAATGCGGGTGATCACGGACGTGCCGCGCCACACTGAAGTCTGACCCACAAGGACAGCGCCCGAAATACCGCCTGGCCAGACCCGGGCCAAGGCGGTATCTACAAGGTGGACGCTGTCGCGCTTCAGCCGGCGCGCTGGTCGACGAAGTCGGCGGCGGTCTTGGCGCGCACGTCTTCGATGGTCGCGCCGGGGAACAGCTCCTTGAGTGCGAGGCCCTTGCCCGGCAATACCTCGAACACGCAGAGCTCGGTGATGATCATGCTGACCACACCTTTGCCGGTGACCGGCAGGCTGCATTCCTTCAGCACTTTGGAGCTGCCGTCTTTGGCGGTGTGTTCCATGAGCACGATGACCTTCTTCACGCCGGAGACCAGATCCATCGCACCGCCCGGGCCCTTGACCATCTTGCCCGGCACCATGAAGTTGGCCAGATCGCCGTTCTGCGCGACTTCCAGACCCCCCAGGATGGACAGGTTGATGTGGCCGCCGCGGATCATGGCGAAGGAGTCGGCGCTGGAGAAGATGCTCGCGCCGGGAAGGGCGGTGATGGTCTGTTTGCCGGCGTTGACGAGGTCAGCATCGACGTCCGCTTCTTCCGGAAAGGGGCCGATGCCGAGCAGGCCGTTCTCGGACTGCAGGGTGACGGTCATGCCTTCCGGAATGAAATTGGCGACCAGGGTCGGGATGCCGATACCGAGGTTCACGTAGTAGCCGTCTTCCAGTTCCTGGGCGGCGCGCTTCGCCATCATCAGACGCTCGGGCGTGTCCTTCTTCGCGCCGGCGCCGGCCACGGTGCGGAACTCGATGCGCTTCTCGTAGTTGACGCCCTGGATGATGCGGTCGACATAGATGCCCGGGGTATGAATCTGATCGGGCTCGAGCTCGCCCGTTTCGACCAGTTCCTCGACCTCGGCAATACAGACCTTGCCGCAGGTCGCGATCATGGGATTGAAGTTGCGCGCGGTCTTGCGATAGATGAGGTTGCCGGCCTTGTCGCCCTTCCAGGCTTTGACGATGGCGACGTCCGCCGTGATGCCTTCTTCCAGCACGTACTCGACACCCTTGAACACCTTGGTTTCCTTGCCTTCGGCGAGCTTGGTGCCGGCCGCGGTGCGGGTATAGAAGCCGGGAATGCCGGCGCCGCCGGCGCGCAGGCGCTCGGCCAGCGTGCCCTGGGGCGTCAACTGCAGTTCCAGTTCGCCGGCCAGCACCTGACGTTCGAACTCCTTGTTCTCGCCGACATAGGAGGCGATGACTTTCTTGACCTGCTTGGTCCGCAGCAACAAGCCCATGCCGAAGTCATCGACGCCGGCATTGTTGCCGACGATGGTCAGGTTCTTCGCCCCGCTGTCGACCAGCGCGCCGATCAGGTTCTCGGGGATGCCGCACAGACCGAAGCCGCCGGCGGCGATGGTCATGTCGTCGTGCAACAGGCCCGCAAGGGCGGTCTTGGCGTCTGAATAGACTTTTTTCATGGGTGCTTCTGGCCTTTCGCGTGGCGGCTTGCGCCGGCAGCGTTCGTTGGAATGAATGGGAATGCGGCCGTGGGCCGCAGGTCTGCCGGGAGTTTAACGCGATGTGGGGGGCAGGGGAGAGAGGTGTGAGGCGGTCAATCCGCTTGTGGGTCCGACTTCAGTCGGACATTCGAAACGATGCAGAGCCGTCGGCAGGAAATGAATCGTCCGACTGAAGTTGGAACCACAATGAAGGATCAGGACCGAGAGTAGTCAATGGGGCGGGGTAAGACCCGGCCCCATTGGCCCGGTGGTCAGTTGCTGGCCAAGCTCGACACCAGCGCCTGGCTGACCTGGCCGTCGACCGGCATCTGGCGGTCGCGCTGGTAAGCGCGGATGGCGGCGCGGGTGCGTTCACCCATCACGCCATCGACCGGGCCCGGGTCATAGCCCCGTGCGGCGAGCTGCGCCTGCAGATTGCTGACCGCCTGATTGAGGCTGGGCTGGGCCGCCACGCCCTGGGGCGCGGCCTCCGTCACCGGTGCCGCGGTCTGGCCACTCGAGGCCTTCCACGCCGGGTCGCCCATATTGACCTGGGACGGCTTGGTCAGCGCGCCGGTCAGGCCGCCGCCGACCGCGCCGAGCACGGCACCTTCGACCACGCTCAAGCCAGTCACGGCACCGATGATGGCGCCCGCGCTGGCGCCGATACCGGCGCCGCTCAAGCCGCGGTCCTGGGTGGTGGTGCCGCAGCCGGCGACGGTGGCCAGGCTGGCCGCCAGTACGCATGAACTCAGGATTTTCATTTTCATCTCGTTCTCCTTTACTCGCACACCATCAATTGTCGACATACCAGCTGTCGCCGGGGCCGCGGCATGCGCGGCGATTCTCCTGCCACTGGCGACCGCCGCTATGCACGACCATCACGAAGTTGCGGCAGTGCCGGTCGCCTTCATGGAACAGCGCGGCCGGCGTCATGACATAGCGCGTGGCACCGTTCGCCCACTGCACCGGCGTGCCGTTCTGGGCGTACTGCAGGACCTGTTGCGAGCAGCCGCGATCGGTCTGATCGAAGGACAGGCCGGCGGCGTTACCGAGCAGCGCGCCGACCACGGTGCCGATGGCGGTCGCCGCCGGATCGCCGTGACTGGCCTGGTGGCCGACCACACCGCCCATCGCGCCGCCCAGTACCGTGCCCAGCGCCTGGCGATTGCAATGACCGTTCAGCACGCCATAGCGCTGTTCGATCACGACCGGTGTGGCAACCACCGGCACAGCCTCGCGATGCACGCGGCGTGGGTCATCATCGTGTCGGGAGTGTTTGCCAGGCTTGTCGCGATGTCCGTGCGCTGGCGCCCAATCGGGCGGATCGGCGCTGACAGCGCTGGTCGCAACCACCAGGACAAGGGCGAGAAGACTGTCGATGCGCATGCTGTTCAGTAATGCCTGTCAGGGTGCGATCGCGTTTCGCGATCCCACAGGTGATTCGAGCGCGAAGTATAGGAAGCGTTCCGAAACCTCGCGTGATGACCCGCACATTCCACGCAGATGATGGTGTTGAGTGTGAGGTCCTCGAGCGGCTGTTTCAGCAAGTGCCAGAGGGGAATGCGCGCGCTGAACCATCGGCCGATGGTGCCCGTGACTTGAACAGCGCCTGCCCCATCACGGTGTGTCGCCGGCGTGGCGCGCGCGGTAACCGCCGGGCGCCACGCCATACCAACGCTTGAACGCCTTGCCGAAATTGGCCGGATTGTGAAAGCCGAGCGCCGCCGCGACTTCCTTGATCTTGATGCGATCGTTGGTCAGCAATTCCGCGGCGCGCGCCTTCAGGAACTCATCCATGATGGCCTGATAGGTAGTGCCGAGTCGGCGCAGCCGACGAATCAAGGTGCGCGGCGCGAGGTGCAAGGCGTAGGCCACTTCATCGAGTGTGGGCAGCGCACGGCGCCGGTCGCTGCGTTCAAAGGCGCGGCACAGATGGATGCGCACTTCGCCGAGCGTGGTGCGCTCGGGCGAGGAGGCGAGTGCTTCGCATTGGCGCTGGGCGTGGGCCCAGGTCGACTCGTGGTAATCGAGATTGCGCAGATCGCGCCACGCGAGCGGCAGCAGCAGTGCATTGCGCGTCGCGCCGAAGCTGACCGAGCCCTTGAAGTAGCGCGCATAACGGTCCGCATGGGGCGGCGCCGGGTAATCCAGTTCGACGCGCGTGGCGCCGAGATCGACCGCGTAGACCGTATGCAGATATTGCTGCAATACGATGAGGGGCGTTTCCACCAGCAAGGGGCGCGCCGCGCCGAGATCGACCAGAGGGCAGAACTCGGTGCAGAAATCATCGCCGTCGCGCCGGCCCTGCATGTGCATGTAGGGAATGCGCGCCGGAAAGTAACGCACGAACATATCGAGCCCATCGCCGAGGGTCGGCGAACTCATGAGCGCGAAACTGACCGGCCCGTGGAAGTGATCGGCGAGGGTGCTGGCCCAGGCCAGATACCAGTCGGGTTCGGAGGCGAGTGCCAGGGTATTGCTGATGTACTGCAGGGCCTGGCGCACGGTGATGCGGCGCTCGCGCTCGTTGAAGTCGGCGGCGGTCAGGCCGGTGCAGGCCAGCAGTTTCTCGACCGGGAACAGGCGCGACAGATGACGGCCATAGGTGGCCGGCATCATCAGGTTTTCAATGGCGCTGGCATCCATCGCATGGACCGGGCTCGAGGTTCTGTCACCAAATTAACAGAGATTGGCAGTAGCGTCTCTTTCCGTGACCTCGGCGCGGCACGTAAGGTTGCGCGTCAACCTGAGCCGTCCGCAGCGGCGGCTCGAGACCCGCGGCACGACGCTGCGAAGCGGGCCATGCACCCTGTTCTCACCGGCACCGGCGCCTGTCACCGGTGGTGAGGGCGGGCTTCGGGGAGTGCGGTCGTGCGGCCGCAGAGGGCAAACATGAGCGAATTCATCCTGCATCATTACGATGAAGCACCGTTTGCCGAGAAAGTGCGGCTGGTGTTCGGTATCAAGCAACTGCCATGGCGCTCGGTCATTCAGCCCTCGGCCATGCCCAAACCGCATCTGCTGCCCCTGACCGGCGGTTATCGCCGCACGCCGGTGATGCAGATAGGCGCGGACATCTACTGCGACACGCAACTCATCATCGCCGAAATCGAAAAACGCCATCCGGCGCCGAGCGTGTTCCCCGATGGCAATGCCGGTCTCGCCTATGCACTCGGCAGTTGGGCGCATGGACCCTATGTGGTGACGTCGGTCGCGATCTACATGGGCGCCGACGATCCCTTCGCCGGCGATCTCGCCCTGCCGCGACACTTCTATGAAGACCGCAAGAAGATGTGGATGACGCAGTTCGATACCGATCAGCTCAAGCCCCGATTGCCGGGCTACCGCACCCGCCTGCGGGCCCATACCGAATTCCTGACCATGCAGCTTGCCGACGGCCGCAAGTTCATGACCGGCGACCGCCCGGGTCTGGTCGATCTGCACGCGATGTGGGACCCATGGTTCCTGCGGCGTTTCGCGCCCGAGGAAGCGAAGTGGGCCTATGACCCCTATCCCGAGATTGCCGCCTGGGAAGCGCGCCTCGCCGCCATCGGCCATGGCACGCGCAGCGAACTCGCGCCCGACGATGCGCTGGCCATCGCGCGCGATGCTACACCCGCGCCATCGAGCGGCGTCGATCCGCGCGACCCGCTGAACATTCCGGCCGGCACGCAGGTCACGGTTGCACCGAGCGATTACGCCGAAGTGCCGGTCACCGGCGAGCTGGTCGCGACCAGCATGCAGTCGGTATCGATACGCCGTCAGGACCCGCAGGTGGGCACGGTGGTCGTGCATTTTCCGAAGATAGGCTATGAGATCACGCCGGCCTGACAACGCCACGCGCAGGCTCGAGACAACATCAACAGGGGAGAGCCCATGACTGAAGAAGAAAAAATCGCGCGCAACTATTTCAAGGTGCGCATGTTCGTCGATGCCTGGGAGGCGCTCGACCCGGATGTGGCGATGGCCTGTCTGTCGGACGACATCGTCTACATCAACCAGCCGCTCGCGCCGGTCATCGGTCAGCGCGACGTGCGCAAGATCGTGGCTGGCATCATGAAGCTGACCCGCGCCTGCCATTGGGAGTTGCGCAACTGCTTCGGACGCGGCAACACCGTCGTCACCGAGCGTCTCGACTGCTGGGACTTCGACGGCCGTGGCTGGGGCTTGAAGCTGCCCTGCATCGGCATGTTCGATCTCAATGACGAGGGCAAGATCTGCGGCTGGCGCGATTACTTCGACAACCGCATGTGGTTCGCGAACGGTGGTCCGACCTTGCATCTCGATGATTGATGCAATGGTGTTCTCACCCAATCAACGCAACGACCGACGCCCGCGCGTCATGCAGGGGAGCAAAGCAATGCACTTCAATCCGTCCGCAAGTATTCAGCATCCCGGCCAGGCCCTGCCCGGCCGCCGCCCCCAGCAGCGCACGGCGTGAGATGGAGACCATGGATATCATGACCAACGAACAGAAAATTGCCCGTAATGTCGGCGTCGTGCGCGCCTTCTTGAAAGGCTGGGACGACCGTGACGTCGATGCCTGCATGGCGCAGTGCACCGAGGACATGTGCTATCTCAACCAGCCGCTCGAAGCGATCCACGGCAAGGAGAACGTGCGCAAGATGATTGCGTCGATCTTCGTGCCGGCCAAGAAAGTCGAATTCAAGCTCGTCAATTGCTTCGGCCACGAGAACAAGGTCATCACCGAGCGCGTCGACCAGTGGGACTGGATCGGCAGCGGCGTGTGGCAGATGGAACTGAAGGTCTGCGGCATGTTCGAGTTGACCGAGAACGGCAAGATCATCGAGTGGCGCGAGTACTACGACAACGACTACTGGACCAACAACGGCGGTCCTAGCCTGGTGCTGTAAATGCTCCGGCAGGCGGGCTGTGCCCGCCTGCGCCGTTCCTCCCGTTGAACGTGCGAATGAATTCGCACCTGCGGGAGACGGCATGCATGTCTTGCTCACGGCCCTTCCACCCCCTATCTTGCCTGCCCTTCACTCAACAAATTCGCGCGACACGCATCGCGCACAAGGGGGAGCACATGGATCTCGGACTCAAGGGCAAGGGCGTCGTCATCACCGGCGCGAGCAAGGGCATAGGGCGCGCCATCGCGCTGGAATTCGCCCGTGAAGGCGCCAACGTCGCCATCTGCGCACGGGGTGCCGAGGCCTTGGAAGCGACCCGCGCGGACATCGCGGCGCTGGGCGTGAAAGTCTATGCGGCGAGTTGCGATGTCGGCGATGCGGCGTCCTTGACCGGCTTTCTCGACAATGCCCACGCGGTGCTGGGCCGTGTCGATGTGCTGGTCAACAATCCCTCGGGCTTCGGCGTGACCGATAACGAGGAAGGCTGGGCAGCCAGTCTGTCGGTGGACGTGATGGCGGCGGTCCGCGCGACCTGGAAGGTCGTGCCGTGGCTCGAAGCGCAGGGCGGCGGTGCGGTCATCCACATCAGTTCCATCTCCGGCCTCGAAGCCAGCCTGCCGGGCGTGGCGGCCTACGCCGCGGCCAAGGCCGGCCTGATCAGCCATTCCAAGAGCATGGCGATGGAACTCGCGCCGAAGAATATCCGTGTCAATTGCGTGGCACCGGGCTCGATCAATTTCCCCGGCGGCTTCTGGGAGAACGTCAAGCGCGACAACCCGGCGTTCTTCGACGTCGTGCTGTCCGGCATTCCCTTCGGTCGCATGGGGCGTCCTGAAGAAGTGGCAAACGCCGTGGTGTTCCTGGCCTCGGACAAGGCGAGCTGGGTGTCGGGCGCGATGCTGCCGGTCGATGGCGTGCAGCACAAGGGCAATCTCTGAACTTCGACGCGCCCGGAATGTGGAATTGAAATCGCACCTGCGACGATTGCTCCGCAGGTGCGAATTCATTCGCACATTCGTGGTCGGGCATGAGGCGTCTAACGCGCCGCAGCGTCCTCACCGCCGCCCTTCAGCAAGGCCCACATCTGCCGCGCGGTCGAACTCAAGGTGATGATCGAGCCCAGGGAGGCGATCACCCATTGCATCTTGTCGTCGCCGCTCTGGAACAGGAACAGCGCGAGCAGGCCGAGCACCATGATCACCGGCCAGCGCATGGACTGCCACAGGCTGTCCTGGTAGCGCGCGCTGAACTGTGAGAGTTCGCGCGAGATCTCGACGTTCTCGACAAACCAGTGAAAGCTGCGACTGGCGATGCGGATGCGCGGTTCACGCACGATGAGCCCGCGATTCAACAGGCTCTCGAGCACGTCGTGCTGATCGGGATTGACTAGGTCGCGACGCACCAGTTGCAGCAGCAAGGCCTGCTCGCGCAGCGTCGAGGCCTGCCACTTGCGGAAGTAGACACTCTCGGCGACACGGAAGACCACCGAGCGGAACTGCACCGGCCTGGCCGCGCCGCGCGTGCGGGCCTTGATGCTGTCGGCATGGATCTGCAACTCCGGAAAGGTCGAGAGTTCGTCATCGACCGGGTCCGTGCGTGTCGCGCCGCCTTGCCAGCGCAATGGCGCGCCCAGCCGTTCAAATCTGTCGAGCAGATTGAGCCACGCGAACTGCGCTTCGCTGTCGGTGCCGAGATGACCGACCGCATTGGCGACCGCGTCATGGATGAAGAAGTCCGGCAGCACTTCACAGACCAGCACCACGGTGCCACCGCGCGCCAGCAGCAGGCGCAGCGCCTCGCGACAGGCCGCCGCGCGCGCCGCGTCCGGTTCTCGCAAGGCGAATTCGAGGCCGGTCACCACCACCGTGTCGTCGCCCGGCGCCTCGCTGTCCTGCGCGTGCCACGCGCGCACCTTGAAAGCGCCGGCCCATTGTTCGAGCTCGAGTGCGCTCGGCGAATAGCCGACCAGCAGGCTCGGCCGTGTCAGCTGAGTGAGGTCAGGGCGTTCGTTACCCGCGTCGTTCGCCACCGGCCAGGGCGGCAGAAAGCTGTAGACGCCGGCGCCCTGCAGGCCGAACAGGCGTCGCGAGGCGAGCCACGACACCAGCCCCAGAAACAGCGAGGTGCAGCACAGGATCAGCAGCGCCGCCGGTGGATTGATGTAGCGCGACACGTCGGGACGACGCAGCGCTTCGGCGTTCAGACCCGGTGCACCACGCAGCGGCCGCAACATGGCGTTCTCGTCGGAGTAGGGTGCGAGCGAACGCTTCAACCACAGCGCCGCGTGATAGGCAAAGGAGTCCTTGGGTCGGTAATCGCAGGGCGCCTGCACCGCGCCCTTGGGACAGGGCACTGGCGGCGCGCCTTGCGCGATGTCGAGGTCATACCGCGGCGGCGGCGCGCATTCGCCGCGCAACTGCTCGCCATTGCGCAAGGTTTGACAGAAATCGCTGAGCACATTGCCGCGGTCGCGCAGTTGATGGCGCGTCCAGGCGCTGGCGAAGTCCGCTTCGCGGGTCAGGTAATAACCGACCGCGTCCTGGTAGAAGCCGAACACCGGCACGCCAGCCACGGCGGTGAATAGGCCGATGCCGGCGATCGCATGCACGGTGCGGAAATAGGGACGCAAGGCCGCGGCGATGCGCGCGACGCGACTCAAGGCCAGGATCACACCGGCCAGCGCCAGCGCGAGGATCGCGAACTCCACGCCATCGAGCATGAAGCCCCAGGTCAAGGCCACCAGCGGAATGATCACCAGCAGCACATTGCGCGACGACGCATCGGCCCACAGCAAAGACAGAAAGGCGAACAGCAGCGGCCCGATCAACAAGGGCTGCGTGACCAGCGCGAGGCCGTCGTGATTGCCGAGATTGCGGAACAGCGCGATGGCATAGGCGATGCTGATGGCGGCGGTCAGCGCATGACGCAGCGCATTGTCGGGATGCGGCCACCAGGCATTGGCGATGGTGTAGCCCATCCAATGCTGCAACTCCATGCCGAGCAGCACCAGCGCCGCGATGGCGAACACCGGCAGAAAGGCCAGCACCGCCGACTCGAAAATGATCGAGGCCGACATCTCGTTGTCGTGATAGACCACCATCGACCAGGGCACACCCGGTACCGAGGTCACGAAACCCTGTATCCAGCGATCGCTGTAGAAGCTCGTGAAGTGTTCGTCCTGATCGTGCTGGGTGGCGGCGAGCAAGGCCTTGTCGTTGTCGGTTTCGGTATAGAAATTCTCAATCAGCGCCGCTTCGTCGTTGGCGTGGAACAGCACCTCACCGGTCTGATCGGCGATCACCGCGAAGCTGTAATGGGCCGGCAGCACGGCGGCCGTCAGCGCGCGCATATTGGTCATGAGCGCCGCCACGCGCGGACCGCACGCGCGTATGCCGGGCGCGAGATTGTTCTGCTCGGTCGCGAGTGGACGAGCGATAATGGTGGTCTTGCGTCCTTCGCTGCGCGACCACACGCGCGCGACGATCACGCCACGCGGTCCCGCCCATTGTGGATGCCACACCTGACCATCGCGCGCGCGTTTGAAGTACTCGCGGCTCGGCACATTGAGATGCCGCAATTGCCCGCGCCGGTTGTTGAGCTGGCCGAATACCTGGTCGCCGTTCTCGTCTATCAGCCAGGCCAGGGCATAGTCGCCGCCGGTGGTGGGCGCTTTGTTGTCCTGGGGCGTGTCGGCCAGGGTGTAGGCTGCGCTCGGGTTGGCGCAGGCCGGGTCGACGTTGTGCGCCTCGAGTGCCAGCAGGCCGTCGTAGTACGCATGGGCGTGACGCTGCAGGGCGAGCAGGGCGGGCAATTCACCGACCAGCGCCGGTGAGGCGATGAGCGCGCGATGGATATCGCGATACAGCGGCTGATCGCTGGCCAGGTATTGCAGCGCCGCGGCGTCGTCGCGCGACAGTCGTTCGAGTCCCGGCGCGAAACGCAGCGCGGGGTATTGCATGGCCAGCTTGCGATAGAGATTGGAGTCACGCTCGAGCTGCCGGGCCTCGTCAAGCAAGGCCATGATGGGCGCGGGCAGGGCCTGATAGCTGCTGATGATGGTCTGCTCGGCCTTGTCCAGGGCCGCGACCTTGGTCTCGAGTTCAGCGAGCAGGCCACGCTTCAGCCCGCCGGCGAGCTGTTCCAGCGTGGCCTCGTTGTCGATACCGAGCTTGGTACTGGAATTGATCACCAGGCCCAGCATCACGGCGCTGCCGGTCGCGACGATGAGGCTGACGACGAACAAGCTGAAATCGAAACGTGACTGGCTGGTGCCCCGGCCCAGGAACAGCAGCCGCACCGCCGGCAGCAGCGCGATGGCGAGCAGCAAGGCGAAGCTGAACACGGTGAATTCCAGCGGCGGCACATGGAAGCGATCGGCATTGAAGCGCCGCGTCTCCTTCAGGCCCACCACATACCAGCTCGCATAGGCGGCGGTGACGTCGGCGGGCGGCAGGCTCGGCACATGGGGTTGCACGAACACCGTGTATTCCGTGGCGCCGAAGCGGCGCTTGAGGATGCGGGTGTAACGCTCGTCCTCGGCACCGGCGGTGGTGGCGTCGTCGCCGCCGGCTGCCGGCGGGCGCTGACTGACATCGAGCTTGAGCATGCGCGCAAACTCGCTGGTGTCCGGCAGGCGGCCGAAATCGTGACGACCCTTGCCGAGGCGGTCGGTCGACAGATACAGCAGCTCGCCCTTGGCATCGAGCACTGCGAACTGATCGAAATCGAAATTGAGGCCGGCCGGATCGAACAGTGCGCCGAACGGCAGATGGGCGCTCGGCAGTCGACGGCCATCGGCCGGCGGTTTGCCATCGTCGGGACAATCGGTCACCACCAGCTCGCGACTGCCGGCCGTGCCCTGCAGGTGGAAGCTGGTGCCACGCACGCGCATCTCGGCGCCCGGGGCGCACAGTGAGTCGGCATGGTCCACCCAGCGCATGCTGAGGCTGGCGAGCATGCGATTGGCCTGCAGCGAACGACGGTAGCGTATCTCGCTGTCGCGATGGTCCTTGCGCACCTGGGTGATGGTCGCCAGCGCTTCGCGCACCGCGGGCTCGTCGCCGCCGGCCTTGCCCTGCGCAGCGAGCAGACGGCATTGCAGATAGTGCTGCAAGCCACCGCCGTCGGCGGCGTCGGCCGTGATGGCGGCGGCGTTGCATTGCTGCGCGGGATCGACGGGTGTGCGCGACGCCGCGCTGGCGGCGGTGGTGGCCGCCACCGGCAGGAAGTTGAACAGGTGCGGGAAGTTGACCATCACCGCATCGGCCTGGTCGGCGAGATTGTTGAGCTGCCGGAAACTGTTCTTGGCGAGATGCTCCGAGGCGCTGCGCGCGCTCAGGTAATACCCGCCGGCACCGAGCAGCAGCACGATGCCGACCGCGAAGGCGCTCATGTGATTGCTGCGACGTCGTTCGCGGCCGATGGTGTCCGGGGGCAATGTGGTCATCGAGCACCGATCCTCGTGTCGTCGTCGCGGTCCTTGGCTGTCGGCTCACGGTGGAAGATTCATCGCTCGAGATCAAGCGACGTAAGCACACTGCATGCGGCCCTGGTGGCGGTGCCCAACCTCCCTACAAGTCTAATTGCGGATTTCATCGGGGCCGCTATGCTGCGGCCCATGCAAAACGCGACCAGTACCGCCGGTGGCGAACCGGACTACACCGAACTGTTGACCGACAGCGTGGCCGACTATTGTGGGCGTGCGCTCGGCCCGCGCAGGTTGCGTGCCTTGCGCGACACCGGCCAGGCCTACGACCGCGCGGCGTGGCGCGAGATGGCGGAACTCGGCTGGTGTGGACTGGTGGTGGGGGAAGCAGAGGGCGGTCTCGGGCTGGGCGCGCAGGCAGTGGCACGCGTATGTCGCGAACTCGGGCGCGTGGTGGCGGGCGAACC
>Ga0208492_1000311_pt1 | contig 43937 bp, 46 predicted proteins | sample Subbioar_CSW14AB_FD_184820 | JGI IMG/M metagenome (GOLD analysis project Ga0208492, IMG submission 184820) | Serpentinite rock and fluid subsurface biosphere microbial communities from McLaughlin Reserve, California, USA - CR12Mar_CSW14AB (SPAdes) | ecosystem: Environmental > Terrestrial > Deep... | reverse complement strand
TAACGGTGGACGCATCTGGAAATATATATATCGTTGGGTTCTATGACCAAACAGTTGATTTTGATCCAACAGCCGGAGTGAGTAATCTTTCTGTAACAGGAGGAGGTACTGATGTATTTATTGCTAAATACACTTCTGCCGGAAACTATATATGGGCAGGTCGCATAGGCGGCGGCGGAGCTGTCGGCGTGTCGATAGCGGTAGATGCCTCACAGAATATTTACGCGACAGGCAGGTTTTCCGGAACGGCGGATATGGATCCTTCACCATCTGCAACATCAACGCTTGCTGCAACGAGCACCTCTGCCGCAGGGTATGACATGTTCGTATGCAAGTTGGACGCTTCCTGCAATTTTGTATGGGCAAAGCAATTCAGCGGAAACGGCTTGGAATCACCTTTAGCCATTACCCTGGATGGAAGCGCAAACGTTTATCTCACAGGAAATTTTAATGGAACTGTTGATTTTGACCCTTCCGCCGCCACACACACTCTCACTGCAAACGCTGGAGCTGATGCATTTATTTGCAAGCTGAATACGAGCGGTACATTCATGTGGGCGCACGCGTTTGGCTCATCTACTACAGATAACGATAGCGGGTATGACGTTAAAGTGAGCTCTCCGGGCAATGTTTTTATAACTGGGGTTTTTTATGGCACCACGGATTTTAACCCATCTCCAACCGCAACAAATGTTCTTTCATCTGCCGGAAGTGGCGATATATTCGTTTCTAAATTTGATAGCAATGGTAATTTTGTATGGGCGAAACAAATGTCAGGAACTAATTACGACGAGGGTAACAGCATTGCAGTAGATGCTTCTGAAAACATTTATATCACCGGAGGATCCTACGGTGTAGTTGATTATGATCCATCGCCCGCTTCTTCTTATACTTTAGCTTCTGCAGGAGATCGCGATATTTTTATTTGCAAACTCAAACCGAATGGAGAGCCGGTTGGATTTTTGAATAATACTGGCACAAATCCGGCTATCTCACTTTATCCTAATCCAACAACCGGCAAATTAATGCTAAATACAATCGATTATGAAAATACTTATGTTATGGTTTATAATATCACCGGACAAAAAATAATGTCTTTGAAACTAGAGGGTAGTTCTACTATCATTAATCTTGATCATCTTATCCAGGGCGTTTACCAATTACAGTTCGTGCAGAATAATATTCCAGTTTACCAATCTAAAGTTGTAAAGTTAAATTAGATTGAGTCCCCGCCCCTAAACCCTAACAAAAAATTTCTATTAGGGCTTTATTTTAAACATGCGAGGGATTGATTACACCAAGCAAAAAACCCGTTTCAGATTTTGAAACGGGTTTTTAATTAATGAGATCATGTAGTCGAATTCCTGCCGACAGGCAGGCAGGAGATCCTGAGAGAAGCCTCCATCTCGCTTAGCGTAGCGTCCATGCCAGCTTTAACACTGGAGTCCCCCTAGTAAAAAATGATAAGAGCATTCATAAAAAAATTCCGGAGGCCTCATAAAGTTTACTCATTTATTACAACTTAATTAATCAATCAGCCGGATTCTAAATAGAACCTGCCAACCACAATAAAACAGAAAAGAATATGAGGAACAGTTTTATCTTTAATACATATTAACCAATTTTTTATCCAACAAAAAACGATTATGAAAAAGAAATTACTAAGTTTTATTATTGTATTAACTACGCTTAATACACTCCAATCGCAAAATTTCGATTGGGCAAAATCCTTTGGAAGCACAGGAAACGACATTGGAACCGGAATAACCGTCGACATTAGCGGCAATGTAATAACCGTTGGTAATTTTTCCAATACTGTAGATTTTGATCCCACAGTAACAGGAACACAAACACTTAGTTCTGTGCCAGGCGGAGGAGGAATGTTTATATCCAAACTATCCTCTGCCGGAAATCTTCTTTGGGCAAAATCATTTGATGGTCCTTCGGATTATAATTTAATAAAAGGAGTAGATACAGATGCGAATGGAAATATTTATGTAATTGGCGAGTTTGGTGCAGTAACCGACTTCGATCCCGCACCAAATGCGACTTTTACTTTAGCGCCATCCGGTCCTACCGATATGTTTGTTTCCAAACTTGATGCTTCCGGAAATTTTGTATGGGCTTTTCAGGTGGGAGGCACAAACAACAGTGAGTTCTGTCATTCAATAACAGTAGATGCCTCTGGAAATGTTTACATGATGGGGAGCTTTTCTCAATCCGTCGATTTTGATCCATCGGCCGGCATTGGTACTCTTACATCAATTGGAGGCGGTGACGCTTTTATCGCTAAATATACTTCAGCAGGATTATATGTATGGGTAGGCCGTATAGGCGGAGGCGGTGGAGCCACAGGAGGTGGTATAACTGTTGATGCGGCTCAAAATATATACGCAACGGGCTGGTTTAATGGGATAGCCGACATGGATCCAGCACCTGCGACAACATTCACCTTTGCCTCTATGGGAGCGCAGGATCTGTTTGTTTGCAAATTAGACGCGTCCTGTAATTTTGTCTGGGCAAAGCAAATTGGCGGCAGTGGTCAGGATCTACCTAAAGCAATTGCTCACGATGCTAATTCAAACATTTACATTACAGGCAGCTTCGATACCACTGCAGATTTTGATCCCTCCGCTGTTACCTACCCGCTGACAGCTAATGCAGGGCAGGATCTTTTTATCTGCAAACTGGATGCAAATGGCGCATTTGTTTGGGCACATTCATTTGGTTCTGCGACACAGGATAATGATTCAGGTCTTTCCATTGCGGTTAGTCCTCAGGGCAATATATTTACAACTGGTGGTTTTTATGGCAGTGTCGATTTCGATCCTTCCTCCACAACAACAACTATTCTTTCAGCCTTAGGTGGTATTGATACATTTGTTTCAAAGTTAGACGGTAACGGCAATTTTGTGTGGGCGAAACAACTGTCAGGCAATAGTTATGACCTTGGGCAGAGTATTGCTGTGGACGCTTCAGAAAATGTGTATACAACCGGTGGGTTTTATAGTGTTGTGGACTATAACCCTTCACCGAGCGCCACACATACATTGGCATCTGCAGGACTTTATGATGCATTTGTTTCAAAACTTAAAGTAGAAGAGACTTCACCAGTCGGGATTTCAGGGAATAACACTCTAAACCATCTTGTAAGCCTTTATCCTAATCCCACAAATGGTGTGTTAACCGTGAATACCAATAGTTATGAGAATACACATGTGGCGATATATAACATTACAGGACAAAAAATAATGCGCATAAAATTGCTGGACCGTTCCACGATAATCGATTTCGGAAATTTAAGCCAGGGTATTTATCAAGTAGAGCTGTTTCAAGACGATGTTCGTTTTTATCAATCTAAAATAATTCGGATAGATAACTAAGCATGTATTTTCTTTTTTTTCTCTGGACATTGCGTCTCCGTTGGGCGTAGCGTCCCGCATTCTATTTCTTGCAATGAGCCTGCCGAAGCGTAAACAAGGCGTCCCGCCAGCACCGAAAAAACTATTTATGTTAAACCGCCGCGGGAAGCCTTGTAAGAAAATGCAGCGGAACACTAAGCTTAACGAAGAAGCCGGCCAGCAAAGATGATAACTATATCCACAAAAAAACCCGTTCCAGATCTCCAGAACGGGTTTTTAATATCAATTATTAGATTATTCTTCTGTCTTAGCGTCTTCAATTGAAGAAGTGTCAACTGATTTACCTTTTGCAGGAGCTGCCTTTTTAGCACCGCGGCTACGACGTGTAGTTTTAGCTTTAGCGGTAGAAGCGCCTTTTTTACCATTAGTGTAGATCTCGTTAAAGTCTACCAACTCGATCATTGCCATTTCAGCAGCGTCACCCTGGCGGTTACCGGTTTTGATGATACGCGTATAACCTCCGTTACGTTCTGCAACCTTAACAGCTACATCTTTGAACAAAGTGCTTACCGCTTCTTTATTTCTCAGGTAGCTGAATGCAGTACGACGACTGTGAGTAGTATCCTCTTTACTTTTTGTAATAAGCGGCTCAACATAAGTACGTAAAGCCTTTGCTTTTGCAAGGGTAGTGAAAATACGTTTGTTCTCGATCAGAGCAATTGCCAGGTTCATCAGCAAAGCGTGACGGTGAGCGGTTTTCCTACCTAAATTATTTATTTTATCTCCGTGTCTCATTCTATTTAAGATTTGTGATCTGAGATTTCAGATTTTCGGAATTCTACTTCTTAAATCTAACTTCTCATTTCTAAAATTTATTAATCTTTATCCAATTTATATTTTGCAACGTTCATACCAAACTGAAGCGTTTTAGCCTGCACCAGGTCTTCTAACTCAGTTAATGATTTTTTACCAAAGTTCCTGAATTTCAAGAGATCGTTCTTATTAAAGGAAACGAGTTCTCCTAAAGTCTCAACGTCAGCTGCTTTTAAGCAATTTAAAGCACGAACGGAAAGATCCATGTCCACTAGCTTGGTTTTTAATAATTGACGCATGTGAAGGCTTGTTTCGTCAAATTCCTCTTCATTACGTTTTTCTTCCGCGTCCAAAGTTATTTTTTCGTCAGAGAACAACATAAAGTGGAAAATAAGGATCTTCGCTGCTTCTTTTAAAGCGTCTTTAGGGTGAATCGAACCATCCGTAACGATGTCAAGGATCAAACGTTCGTAATCCGTTTTTTGCTCAACACGGTAGTTTTCGATTGTATATTTTACGTTCTTTATTGGAGTGTAAATTGAATCGATAAAGATAGTTCCGATTGGCGCGCTGTTGGTTTTATTCTCTTCAGCAGGAACATAACCACGGCCACGTTCAACTGTTAATTCCATTTTTAAACGAACTGAAGGGTCGCAATTGAAGATCACCAGATCGGGATTCAGGATCTGAAAACCATTCACATATTTACCGATATCACCGGCAGTGAATTTATCAGCTCCGGCAAAATGAACGGTAATTTTTTCGTTATCGTGATTATCTAATTGTTTTTTGAAACGTACTTGTTTTAAATTCAAAACAATTTCCGTAACGTCTTCAACAACACCTTTAATGGTTGAAAACTCATGATCAACTCCTTCAACTCTTAAAGAAGTAATGGCGTAACCTTCTAAGGAAGATAACAAAATACGACGTAAAGAGTTTCCGATTGTAATCCCAAAACCAGGCTCCAGAGGTCTGAACTCAAATTGACCTGTTGTTTCGGTTGAGTTAATCATAATAACCTTGTCAGGTTTTACGAAGTTTAATATTGCCATATCTTTAGCTTGTATTAAGTTTATTAAATTATTTTATTATTTAGAGTACAACTCGACGATCAGCTGTTCCTTAATGTTTTCAGGAATTTGTGAACGTTCAGGGCGGGAAATGAATTTTCCGCTTAAAGTTGACTTATCGAAATCCAACCACGGGTGTTTGTTAACAGCTCCCGAAACAGAGTTAGTGATGATCTCCATTGATTTCGATTTTTCACGAACAGCAACCACATCACCTGGCTTCAGGGTGTAAGATGCAATGTTCACCATGCTGCCATTAACGGTAATATGCGCGTGGGAAACTAACTGACGTGCGCCACGACGAGTAGGAGCAATTCCTAAACGGTAAACTACGTTGTCTAAACGGCTTTCAATTAACTGCAGCAATACTTCACCGGTAATACCGTGTGAACGGGCTGCTTTGTCGAAAGTTCTTGCGAACTGCTTTTCTAAGATCCCGTAGGTATACTTAGCTTTTTGTTTTTCCATCAACTGAATTGCGTATTCAGATTGTTTTGCACGTTTCTTCGTGTTACCGTGCTGCCCCGGAGGGTAGTTTTTCTTTTCTAACGCTTTATCAGGACCGAAAATTGGCTCTCTGAACTTACGAGCGATTTTTGATTTAGGACCAGTATACCTTGCCATTTTAAATAATTTTTACTGTGAAGCAAAGCTTGTTTCTGCTTCACAGGTTTTTTTATTGTTTGATTATTTAAGTTATAAATCCTGTAGATCTATAACTCCTAATCCCACCCCGGTTACTAATCGGGCGCGGGACCGGCTTATTTGTTTTTTTATTGTATTAAACCCTGCGACGTTTCGGAGGACGGCAACCGTTGTGTGGGATCGGAGTAATATCCATGATCTCAGAAACTTCGATTCCGGAAGCTGCAATCGTTCTGATAGCGCTTTCTCTTCCACCGCCTGGTCCTTTAACGTAAACTTTAACTTTGCGTAAACCCGCCTCATGTGCAACTTTACTGCAATCCTGTGCCGCCATTTGAGCCGCATACGGAGTGTTCTTTTTAGAACCACGGAATCCCATTTTACCAGCACTACTCCAGGAAATTACCTGGCCCGACATGTTGGTTAATGAAATAATAATATTATTAAATGTAGCGCTAATGTGAGCCTCACCTACTGCTTCAACTTTTACAGTACGTTTGCGTTGTGTAGCTTTTGCGTTGTTAGCGGCTGTTGGTTGTTTTGCCATTTTATTTTTTCTCTTTTAGTATTTTATTTGAACGGGGCCCCTGCATCTTTAACAATGAAGCGAGCTCTGCTCTGCTTTATTGTTATTTAGTCGCCATTTTCTTGTTAGCGATTGTCTTACGTTTACCTTTACGGGTACGCGCATTCGTTTTAGAGCGCTGGCCACGAACAGGAAGACTGTTACGGTGACGGATTCCGCGGTAGCTGTTGATATCCGTTAAACGCTTAATGTTTAACTGGGTCTCAGAACGTAAAGCTCCTTCAATTTTGAAGTTGTTGTTAATAAGGTTACGGATCGCGTTTTGCTCATCGTCAGTCCACTCGCTTACTTTTTTATCCTGGTGAATTCCTGCTTCGTTCAGAATTTTAGCAGCTCTGCTGCTTCCAATACCGTAAATATAGGTTAAACCTACTACGCCTCTTTTGTTTTTCGGTAAATCAATACCAGCTATACGTGCCATTTTTATTAAATATAATTATTAAAAAACGTTTGCAAAGATAAAAATTACTTTTGTCTTTGTTTAAATTTTGGGTTTTTTTTGTTTATAACGAACAATTTACCCTTACGGCGCACAATTTTGCAATCTACGCTTCTTTTCTTGATGGATGCCCTGACTTTCATTTCCTTTATTTTAATTTCTTAATACTAATTTCTCTTTTTTAAACTGCCAACTTGATTACTTGTACCTGAAAGTAATCCTTGCTTTTGTTAAGTCATAAGGACTCATTTCCAGCTTCACTTTATCCCCAGGCAAAATTTTGATGTAATGCATCCTCATTTTACCCGAAATATGCGCCGTAACAACATGTCCATTCTCCAACTCTACCCTGAACATTGCGTTACTAAGTGCTTCAACGATAGTTCCGTCAATTTCAATATTTGATTGTTTCGCCATATATGAAATTAACCTTGTTGCACCATCATGGCATTAGCGCCCCTTCCCTTAATCCTGCCTGATTTCATCAGACCATCATAGTGACGGTTTAACAAGTAAGTTTCTATTTGTTGTAAAGTATCTAAAACCACACCAACAAGGATCAATAACGATGTTCCTCCGTAGAAATCCGCAAAGGCGCTGTTAATTCCGAGTTTTTGCGCAAAAGCCGGCATAACCGCCACCGCTGCCAGGAATATAGATCCCGGTAGTGTAATACGGCTCATCACCTGATCTATAAATTCAGCAGTTTTTTTACCTGGCTTAACACCTGGTATAAATCCACCGTTACGCTTCATATCATCCGCCAACTGGTTGGGGTTAACCATAATAGCAGTGTAGAAATAAGTAAACAGGATGATCAGGATAGCAAAAACCAAATTGTACCAGAAACCATATCTCTCCTGGAAAACACCACCGGCGTTGCCCATTGCATTATTAATAGCATAAGGAATAAACATGATCGCCTGGGCGAAGATAATTGGCATTACACCCGCTGCATTCACTTTTAAAGGAATGTACTGGCGAACGCCGCCGTATTGTTTGTTTCCAACGATCTTTTTGGCAAACTGCACCGGTATTCGCCGGGTACCCTGCACCAAAAGGATGGAGCCTACAATTACCAGCAATAAGATCACAATTTCTATGAGGAAAATGATCAAACCACCGTTACCCGCTGTTCTTGACTTAATTTCAGATAAGAACGCAAATGGCAAACGGGAGATAATTCCGATCATGATGATCAAAGAGATCCCGTTTCCTAAACCTTTATCGGTAATCCTTTCACCCAACCACATGACAAACATGGTACCGGTTACTAAAATAAAAATGGACTGGATCCACCAAAAAGAAGTCATTTCAGGAAAAGCGCCGGGAGCCGACATTTTAATAGAACCAATATAACCCGGAGCCTGAACCGCTGTAACAGCTATTGTTAAGAAACGCGTGTACTGATTGATCTTTTTACGTCCACTCTCCCCTTCTCTCTGCATTTTCTGAAAGTACGGCACTGCCATCCCCATTAACTGGATGATGATAGATGCGGTAATGTACGGCATAATTCCAAGTCCGAAGATCGAAGCACGTAAAAATGCTCCACCCGCAAACATATTTATTAAACCTACTATCCCGCCGGTTTGGTTGGAATTACTGGCAGCTGCTAAAGCATCAACATTAACGCCGGGAAGAACCACATAGGATCCTAAGCGATAAATCAATACTAAGCCCAGGGTAACCAGGATTCTCTGCCTTAGTTCCTCGATGGTCCAGATATTCCGAAGGGTATCAATAAAACGCTTCATATATTACTTTGTCTCTGTTTTTGAGATGATTTTAGTACTTGTAATAGTACCGCCTTTTTCTTCGATTGCTTTTTTAGCTGATGCGGTGAAAGCATCAACGGTAATATTAACTTTGGAAGTTAATTCCCCACGACCCATGATCTTAACCAGGTCATTTTTGTGAGCCATTCCGTTCTTTACAAGAACATCCAGGTTAATATCGGTAACTTTAGTTTTGTCAATTAACTTCTGGATCGCATCCAGGTTAATTCCATGATGCTCGATACGGTTAATGTTTTTGAAACCAAATTTAGGTAAACGACGTTGCAAAGGCATTTGACCACCTTCAAAACCACGCTTTGCAGAGTGGCCCGAACGGGATTGTGCCCCTTTATGTCCACGGGTCGCTGTTCCTCCGCCACCTGAACCTTGTCCACGGCCACGACGGTAGTTTGATTTTACTGAACCATTTGCTGGTTTTAATGCATTTAATTTCATGTGCAATTTTTTATTTTCTTTAGGTCACCTGGAATAATCCTGCGATTATTTCATTGAATGAGTCTATTAAATATTTTCAACTTTTAATACGTGTTTCACTTTGTTGATCATGCCATCAATAGCAGGATTCGTCTCTTTTTCCACCGAGCTGTGAGTTTTACCCAAACCTAAAGCCACCAGGGTTGCCTTTTGAACCGGGGTACGTTTAGCGGTGCTTTTTACTAATGTTAATTTTACTTTTCCCATTGTACAATTTTTTAACCGTTAAACACTGCTGCTAATTTAATTCCACGTTGTTGTGAAATAGTGATAGGATCACGCATCTTCATTAACGCATCTAAGGTTGCTTTAACCACGTTGTGCGGGTTTGAAGATCCTTTTGATTTTGCCAATACATCGGTAACTCCAACACTTTCCAATACTGCACGCATCGCACCACCGGCAATTACACCGGTACCATGAGCTGCGGGTTTTAAGAACACACGTGCGCCGCCGAATTTACCTTCCTGTGGATGCGGAACAGTTCCGTTAAGAACTGCCACTTTTACAAGGCTCTTCTTGGCATCTTCAATTCCTTTGGTAATAGCATCTGTAACTTCATTTGCCTTACCCAAACCTTGTCCGATAACACCTTTTTCATTTCCAACTACAACAATAGCTGAAAAACTGAAGTGACGGCCACCTTTGGTAACCTTAGTTACACGTTGAATGGCAACTAATTTATCTTTTAATTCTATATCGCTCGATTTAACGCGCTTTACTACTTCTTTTGACATCTTAATCCGTTTTTTAGAATTTTAAACCTCCTTCGCGGGCACCTTCGGCCAACGATTTTATTCTACCATGGTACAAAAATCCGTTACGGTCAAAAACCACAGCGGTAATCCCGCTTGCAACAGCTTTTTCGGCGATTAATTTTCCTACCAGTTTCGCTTTTTCAATCTTGTTCACTTTTGAGCCGGCAATTGACTTGTCAACCGATCCAACTGCCAATAAGGTTTTTCCACCTTTATCGTCAATTAATTGCGCATAGATCTCAGCATTGCTGCGATATACGCTTAAACGAGGCGCCTGCGTTGTACCTTTTATGGTCTTACGTAGCTTTAATTTAATTTTTGTTCTTCTATCTTGTTTACTTCCTGCCATCTTTTCAATTTTTAAAGATGATTTATAATTTTATTGAACTTGACTTCTTACTTCTTAAATCTTACTTCTCAGATCTTATTTCTTAGAAGCCGATTTACCAGCTTTTCTCCTTAACTGCTCACCGGCAAACTTAATACCTTTTCCTTTGTATGGTTCAGGTTTACGCAAGCTGCGTATTTTTGCCGCAACCATTCCGATAAGCTGCTTATCAGCACTTTCAAGAATAACTTTAGGGTTCTGACCTTTTTCAGTGGCTGTCGTAATTTTAATTTCCTTCGGTAATTCAAAGTTAATGTTATGTGAGTATCCTAAAGATAACTCAAGCATTTGTCCTTTGTTTGACGCACGGTAACCAACACCCACTAATTCCTGCTCTGTTTTGTACCCCTCGCTTACGCCTTTAACCATGTTGGCGATCAACGCGCGGTATAAACCGTGCAATGCTTTATGACGTTTCTGGTCAGTAGGACGTGTTACTACAACATTTCCTTCTTCTACAGCAACGGTAATATCTGTATCTACTTTTTGAGTTAATTCTCCTTTTGCTCCTTTAACGGTTACTAAACCATTAGCAATCTTTACCTCTACTCCTTTTGGTAATGCTATCGGGGCTTTTCCTATACGTGACATGTTAATTTTCCTCCTTTAAATTATGAAATATAACATAAAACTTCTCCGCCAACATTTAATTTTTTGGCTTCCTTATCGGTGATAACACCTTTGGAAGTTGAAACGATGGCTATACCTAATCCGTTTAAAACACGCGGTATTTTAGTAGCACCTGAATACTTACGTAAACCTGGTGAAGACACGCGGTCTAAAGATCGGATTGCGGAAAGTTTTGTTACAGGATGGTATTTTAAGGCGATTTTAATTAAGCCTTGTTTGTTTTCGGTTTCCTCAAACTTATAGTTTAAGATGTAACCTTTTTCGAAAAGAATCTTGGTGATTTCTTTTTTTAGATTTGAGGCCGGAACCTCTACCACGCGGTGGTTTGCTTTAATCGCGTTTCTAACACGCGTTAAATAATCTGATACTGTATCTGTCATTTTTTTAAGTTTATATGTTATTCCGTCTTAAAAGGCAGAATAATTATATTAAACAATTATTTATTTTTTTTGAGGGGGCAAATATACGAATATTTCCCATACCTCCAAGTTTTTATTTTCGGTATCTGCTTTTTCCATGGGCTCCGGGCATCCCCCTTCGCCAAAGATCTGGCGGATATTACCAGCTTGATTTTGTTAAGCCAGGTATCAATCCGAAAAGAACCATTTCACGGAAAGTTACACGACTAACACCAAAATCACGCATATAACCACGCGGACGGCCGGTAAGGTTGCAACGGTTACGCACCCGTACTTTTGACGAATTACGTGGTAATTTTTGCAAACCAACTGAATCGCCGGCTTTTTTAAGTTCTTCGCGTTTTGCTGCGTATTTTTCAACTAATTTTTTACGTTTGACCTCACGGGCCTTCATTGACTCTTTTGCCATGTTTTGTGCTTATTTCTTTTTGAAAGGAATACCAAATTCGGTTAATAATGCGTGTGCTTCTTTATCAGTAGGAGCTGTAGTCACAAAGGTAATATCCATACCCTGTATTTTAGTCACCTTGTCGATATCGATCTCAGGGAAAATGATCTGCTCGGTTACACCCAGCGTGTAGTTACCGCGTCCATCAAATCCTTTGTCGTTAACTCCTTTAAAATCACGGATACGTGGCAATGCCGAAGCGATCAAACGATCCAGGAATTCATACATTTTGTCGCCGCGCAATGTAACACGTACACCAATAGCAACACCCTTACGTAATTTAAAGTTGGAAATATCTTTTGTAGAATACGTAGGAACAGCTTTCTGACCTGTAATAGTGGTCATTTCTTTTACCGCTGATTCAATCATTTTTTTGTCAGAAACCGCATCGCCAATACCCTGGTTGATACAGATTTTTGTCAGTTTAGGCACCTGCATTGAAGAAGTGTACTGAAATTGTTTTTGAAGTGCAGGAATAACTTCTTCGCTGTACTTACCTTTTAAACGAGGTTGATAGGTTGTTGTTGCCATTATTTAACTGCCTCCTTAGTTTTTGAAGAGATACGCTCAAGCTTTTGAGTTTTCTCATTTAATTTACGACCAATACGAACGGTTTTACCACCTTCTAAATACATTAAGTTAGAAATATGGATAGAACCTTCTTTTTTTACAATACCTCCGTTGGTGTTCTTGGCATTCGGCTTTTCGCTTTTGCTGATCATATTCACACCTTCAACGATAGCACGCATTTTTTTTGCGTCTATGGTAACGATCTTACCTTGCTGACCTCTGGCTTCGCCTGAAATCACTTTTACGGTATCGCCTTTTTTTAATTTTATCTTAGACATGTCTTTTAAACTCTAAATATTATAGCACTTCCGGTGCCAATGAAATAATTTTCATAAACTGTTTATCGCGCAACTCACGGGCAACAGGTCCGAAAATACGTGTACCGCGGATCTCGTCGGTTGTATTTAATAACACTACTGCATTGTCGTCGAAACGAATATATGAACCATCCGGACGGCTGATTTCTTTTTTTGTTCTTACGATCACAGCTTTACTCACTGTACCTTTTTTTACGTTTCCGCTTGGCATAGCATGCTTTACTGTAACTACAACTTTATCACCTATTGAAGCGTAACGTTTTTTAGTTCCGCCCAATACGCGGATAACCAACACTTCCTTAGCGCCGCTGTTATCTGCTACTGTTAATCTTGATTCGTTCTGTATCATCTTAAAATATTCTTATAACGATTAACACTAATTATTTAACTTTTTCAATTACTTCCACTAAACGCCAATTCTTTGTTTTGCTCAAAGGACGTGTTTCAGCAATTTTAACGGTATCCCCGATGCTGCATTCGTTTTTCTCATCATGAGCTACGAACGTGCTGGTTTTGTTAAGGAATTTTCCGTATTTAGGGTGTTTTACTTTACGCATAACCGCCACAACGATGCTTTTATCCATCTTGTTGCTTTTTACGACACCTACTTTTTCTTTTCTTAAGTTTCTTTCTTCCATGATTTAAAGCGATATTATTTGGCTGCTTTTTTACGGTTATTTGCTTCAGTTAACATTTTTGCAATGTTTCTGCGGGCCACACGGATCTTAGCCGGGTTTTCCACAGGAGAGATCGCATGATTTAACGTCATCTTGTTCAAATCCGCTTTTTCAGCAGTTATCTTCTCATTTAATTCCTGATCAGATAAACCTTTTATTTCTTTGGTTGCCATTGTTTATTTTGTTTTAATTACGGTGTACTTTACACCCTTTTTTTAATTGATGAAGCATATTTATTCTGCTTCATCGCTTCGCTTTAATTAAAGTAACGGTTTAATTAAAATTCGGTTATGTTGTTTATTATTAACTATTTAATAGCTGCAACTTCAACGTAATCACGACGTACTATAAATTTAGTAACGATCGGTAATTTCTGAGCTGCCAGACGTAATGCTTCCTTTGCAACTTCCAGAGGAACTCCTTCCGCTTCAAAAATAATACGTCCACGTTTAACAGGAGCCATCCAATATTCAGGGGCACCTTTACCTTTACCCATACGAACCTCTGCAGGTTTTGAAGTAACAGGACGATCCGGGAAAACACGGATCCAAACCTGGCCTTCACGTTTCATAAAACGGGTAATAGCGATACGGGCAGCTTCTAACTGGCGACCAGTCATACGGCACTCGTCCATAGCTTTAATACCAAATGAACCAAAGGCTAACTCATGACCACGCTTCGCGTCGCCCTTGATCTTCATTTTATGTGATTTTCTATATTTTGATCTTTTTGGTTGTAACATGACTTCTAATATTTATCTTGTTTTTAATGGTGGAGCGTTCCGATAGTTATCGGGATTGCCCTGCTTCACTATTTATCTTCTCTCTTGGTGTTCCTTTTTTTACCAGCAAACTTAGGACGGTCTTCTCTTCTGTCTCCTCTGTCGCTTCCTGCACCTGTACCACCTTTATCGTTTTTCATTAATCCTGCATTTGGAGAAAGATCACGTTTACCGAAAACTTCCCCGCGGCAGATCCAAACTTTAACACCGATACGACCGTAAGAAGTATGCGCTTCCGCGATTGCATAATCGATATCCGCACGAAGTGTATGCAAAGGAGTACGTCCTTCTTTGTACCCTTCGGTACGCGCCATCTCAGCACCACCTAAACGGCCTGATACTTTAATTTTGATACCTTCTGCGCCTAAACGCATGGTTGAAGCCATTGACATTTTAGCCGCACGACGGAAAGAGATACGACCTTCGATCTGACGCGCAATGCTGTCTGCCACTAAACGGGCATCCAGCTCAGGACGCTTAATTTCGAAGATATTGATCTGGATCTCCTTCTTGGTTAATTTCTTTAATTCTTCTTTCAGTTTATCTACTTCTTTGCCGCCTTTTCCGATTATGATCCCCGGACGGGCAGTATTGATAGTAACTGTAACTAATTTCAGAGTTCTTTCAATAACGATCTTAGAAATGCTACCTTTAGGTAAACGTGCTTTTAAATAAGTTCTGATCTTGTCGTCCTCAACTATCTTATCTGCATACTTGTGACCACCAAACCAGTTAGAATCCCATCCTTTGATGATTCCTAATCTTATACCAATTGGATTTACTTTTTGTCCCATTTCTTATTAAATATTTTTTGTGTCTAAAATTAAAGTTACATGATTTGTGCGTTTACGGATACGGTATCCGCGGCCCTGTGGCGCTGTACGTAAACGTTTCACCATTAAAGCGCTATCTACCATTACCTCTTTCACGAATAAAGTTCCTTCTTCGGCACGTTGCTGGCTTTTAGCTTCGTAATTAGCTATTGCAGACTTTAATAATTTTTCTAACCTTCCTGAAGCTTCACGCGTATTGAATTTCAATATATTTAAAGCTAAGTATGCGTCCTTACCTCTCACAAGGTCAGCCACCTGGCGCATTTTGCGCGGCGACGTAGGGCAGTTATTCAATTTAGCGAAATAAGAAGTTTTGTTCTCTTCTTTGCGTTTTTCAGCTACTAATCTTTTTCTTTTTCCCATGGCTATATCTTATTTCTTGTTATGGCCAGCGTGACCTTTAAATACGCGGGTTGGCGAAAACTCTCCCAGTTTATGCCCTACCATATTCTCGGTCACGTAAACCGGGATAAATTTTGCACCGTTATGTACAGCAAATGTATGCCCTACGAACTCCGGTGGAATTGTTGAACGACGGGCCCAAGTCTTGATCGCAGACTTCTTTCCGCTAGCATTCATCTTTTCAACTTTACCTTCGAGGTTGTGATCGATGAAAGGGCCTTTTTTTAATGATCTTGCCATTGTTTTGTTTTTTGTTTTGAAACCAATTCGGCGCCTGAGCTTGTCGAAGGCACCGAATCAGCCATTAAACGTTTATATTAAATTATTTTTTTCTTCTTTCAATAATGTGTTTGTTACTTGCTTTTGCTTTGTAACGGGTTTTGTATCCTTTTGCCGGAATACCTTTACGGGAACGTGGGTGTCCACCTGAAGCGCGACCTTCACCACCACCCATAGGGTGATCAACCGGGTTCATCACAACTGGTCTTGTGCGCGGACGGATACCTAACCAACGGCTACGACCTGCTTTACCATATACTTCCTGGTTGTGGTCAGGATTAGACACAGCACCAATTGTAGCTTTACAAGTAATAAGGATCATACGAACCTCGCCGGAAGGCATACGCAGGATCGCGTATTTACCATCGCGGGCTGATAACTGTGCATAAGAACCGGCACTACGGGCTAAAACCGCTCCTTGTCCAGGACGTAACTCAATGTTATGAATGATCGTTCCAAGAGGTATTTCAGATAAAAAAAGTGTGTTTCCGATCTCCGGAGCGACACCTTTACCCGATATTACTTTTTGGTCAACATTTAACCCCTGAGGAGCGATAATGTAACGTTTTTCACCGTCTTTGTAATAAACCAAAGCAATACGTGCCGAACGGTTCGGATCGTACTCAATCGATTTTACAATTCCTTCAATTCCGTCTTTATCACGTTTAAAATCAATTGCACGGATTACTTTTTTGTGACCACCGCCAATATAGCGCATAGTCATTTTACCAGAATTATTACGCCCGCCGGACGAATAATTGGTTTTTACGATTAAGCTCTTCTCAGGTTTGCTCGCTGTTATCTCATCGAACCCTGAAGTAAGTTTGTATCTTAATGTAGGAGTAAGTGGTTTATATTTTTTTAATGCCATTTTAAATTCTTTTTACTTATTATATACTTGCGTAAAAATCAATTACTTCGCCTTTTTTCAAAGTTACGATCGCTTTTTTGCTGCGGTTAACACGGCCAACAGCCACACCACGTGTAGTGTTACGGGTCTTAACCTTACCAACATACTGCTGAGTATTTACAGAGTCAACTTTTACACTGTACATTTTTTCAACAGCATCTTTAATCTCTAACTTGTTAGCCTGTTTTGCCACCACGAAGCCATAGCGATTTAATTTTTCGGCTTGTGCGGTCATCTTTTCAGTGATGATTGGCTTAATTAAAATATCCATCTTACTTATTTAAAATTGTTTCAATAACCTTAACTGAACTTTCTGCCAAAATTAAATTCTCTGCATTTAAAATATCATAAGTATTTAAATCAGAAGCTTTTACAACTTTAGCACCCTGTATATTACGGGACGACAAATATACGTTTTTATTCGTATCACCTAACACTAAAAGTGTCTTTTTGTCACTCAGGTTCAGATTTTTCATCAGATCAGCGTAATTCTTTGTTTTTGGAGCTTCAAAGTTGAAATCTTCCAATACAGTGATTGCGTTATCTTTTGCTTTATATGTTAAAGCTGAAACACGGGCTAAAGCTTTTACCTTTTTGTTTAATTTGAATCCGTATTCGTGTGGACGAGGACCAAAAGCACGGCCACCACCAATGAATAAAGGAGATTTCATAGAACCCGCGCGGGCTCCACCAGTCCCTTTTTGACGTTTTAATTTCTTTGTGGTACGTGAGATTTCTGCACGTTCTTTTGATTTGTGAGTACCCTGACGCTGGTTAGCTAAAAACTGCTTAACGTCCAGGTATATACAATGATCATTTGGCTCAGCAGCGAAAATCGAATCTGCAAGATCCACTTTCTTGGCTGTTTTTTTACCACTTATATTTAATATTTCTACTTGCATGATTATTTCTCAATTAAAACGTAAGACCCTTTTGCACCCGGTATAGATCCTTTGATCAGGATCAGATTTTTTTCAGCCATGATCTTTAAAACAACCATGTTCTGAATTTTTTTACGGTTACCACCCATTCTTCCTGCCATGCGCATACCTGGCATTACACGGGATGGATCAGAAGAAGCACCCAATGAACCAGGAGCTCTTTCACGATCATGCTGTCCGTGGGATTTGTTAGCGTGACCTACCCCGCTGAATCCATGACGTTTTACAACACCCTGGAAACCTTTACCTTTGCTGGTTCCGATAACATCCACGAAATCACCTTCCGCAAATAAATCGACTGTAAGCACATCGCCTAAATTTTTACTTTCCTCGAAATGACGAAACTCAACTACTTTGCGCTTAGGGGTCGTTTTTGCTAGTTCAAAATGACCTTTCATTGCACCTGATGTGTTTTTTTCTTTTTTCTCATCAAATGACAACTGCAAAGCTGTGTAACCGTCTTTTTCATTGGTTTTTACTTGCGTAACCACGCAAGGACCCGCCTCAATAACTGTGCATGGCTGGTATTTGCCATTGGCATCGAAAAAGCTGGTCATTCCTATTTTTTTACCAATTAATCCTGACATTTTATTTTATTGTTTATTATTTAATTATTTTAATTTACAATTTTTCAATTTACAATTTACGATTGTGTTGACCCGAAAACTGTCAATCGTCAATCTCTAAATTGTAAATAACTTCGCTAAACTTTAATTTCAACCTCAACACCACTCGGTAGTTCAAGCTTCATTAAAGCATCCACAGTTTTAGAAGATGAGCTATAAATGTCTAAAAGACGTTTGTAAGCACACAACTGAAACTGGTCACGCGCTTTTTTATTAACGTGTGGGGATTTTAAGACGGTGAAGATCCGCTTGTTTGTAGGTAATGGAATTGGACCATTTACCACTGCACCTGTAGCTTTTACAGTTTTTACGATTTTCTCAGCTGACTTATCAACTAAATTGAAGTCGTACGATTTTAGTTTTATTCTGATTCTCTGGCTCATGTTAAAAGAACGTCTTTTATATTGGTTTAGTTATTATTAGACTTTTTCTGCTTTACCTTTTGCTTTTGCAATTACATCTGCCGCAACGTTTGCAGGAGCTTCGTTGTAGTGGCTGAATTCCATTGTGGAAGTAGCACGACCTGAAGTTAAGGTACGTAACTGCGTTACATAACCGAACATTTCAGAAAGCGGAACTTTTGCCTTAATAACCTGAGCATTACCTTTCGAATCCATCCCTTCGATCTGGCCGCGACGACGGTTTAAGTCACCAACCACATCACCCATATTCACTTCTGGTGTTAACACTTCAACTTTCATGATCGGCTCAAGTAATACAGGCTTGCATTTCGGCAACGCTTCACGGTAAGCTGTTTTCGCTGCGATCTCAAACGATAATGCATCCGAGTCAACCGCGTGGTAAGATCCGTCAGTTAACACAACTTTCATACCTACTAAAGGATAACCAGCTAATACACCGTTATTTAAGGATGCTTTAAATCCTTTCTCAACAGCAGGAATAAACTCACGTGGAATGTTACCACCCGTGATCTCATTCACAAACTGAAGGTTAGTTTTCGTTGTATCAAAATCCGCGTCAATAGGACCAACTGTAAATTTAATATCAGCGAACTTACCGCGACCACCGGATTGTTTTTTGTAAACTTCGCGGTGTTCAACTGAAGTAGTGATCGACTCTTTATAAGCAACCTGAGGTGCACCCTGGTTAACTTCCACTTTAAACTCACGTTTTAAGCGGTCAACGATGATCTCCAGGTGAAGCTCACCCATACCGGAGATAATGGTCTGGCCGGAATCTTCGTCCGTTTTAACACGGAACGTAGGATCTTCCTCGGCTAATTTATTTAAACCAACCCCTAAACGATCCAAGTCACCTTGAGTTTTAGGCTCAATGGCGATACCGATTACCGGCTCAGGGAAATTCATTGCTTCTAATACGATCGGGTGTTTTTCATCACATAAGGTATCACCTGTACGGATGTCTTTGAAACCAACAACTGCTCCGATATCACCTGCTTCTAAAAACTCAACGGGGTTTTGTTTGTTTGCATGCATCTGGAAGATTCGGGAAATACGCTCCTTATTCCCTGACCGGGTATTAAGAACATACGAACCAGCATCCAAATGACCTGCGTAGGCACGGATAAAACACAAACGACCTACGAAAGGATCTGTTGCGATTTTAAATGCCAATGCTGTAAACGGATCTTTAACGTCCGGTTTACGGGTAACTTCCTGTTCCGTATCAGGATTAGTACCTTTAGTCACTTCTTTATCCAAAGGACTAGGCATTAATTCCATTACCAGATCCAACATGGTTTGAACACCTTTGTTTTTAAAAGATGAGCCACATACCATTGGAACAATTTTGTTGGCCACGCAAGCTTTACGCAATGCATCCAACACTTCTCTTTCAGTAATGGTTTCAGGAGCATCAAAGAACTTCTCCATGATCTTGTCATCGAATTCAGAAACAGCCTCAAGCATTTTTTCACGCCATTCTGCTACTTCTTCCTTCATATCTTCAGGAATTGGAACGATTTTATACGTCATTCCTTTATCTTCTTCATTCCACACCATTCCGCGGTTGTTGATCAGATCCACAACACCTACGAAAGTTTCTTCAGCGCCAATTGGTAACTGCAGGGGAACTGCATTACCTCCTAAAATTTCGCGCGTTTGCTTGACTACGTTTAAGAAGTCAGCGCCCTGGCGATCCATTTTATTAACGAAGCCCAAACGGGTAACATTGTAATTATCAGCTAAACGCCAGTTCGTTTCAGATTGAGGCTCAACACCGTCAACAGCTGAAAATAAAAACACCAAACCATCCAGTACACGTAAAGAACGATTTACCTCAACAGTAAAATCTACGTGACCCGGGGTATCTATAATGTTGATTTTATATTTATTATCTCGGTAGTTCCAGAAACAGGTGGTAGCGGCAGAGGTAATGGTAATACCACGTTCCTGCTCCTGAGCCATCCAGTCCATTGTTGCAGCACCATCGTGTACCTCACCAATTTTATGGTTCACACCTGTGTAATAAAGAATACGCTCAGTGGTGGTAGTTTTACCAGCGTCAATGTGCGCAGCGATCCCAATATTTCTTGTATAACGTAAGTCCATTTTTTATAATTAGAATCTAAAGTGTGAAAATGCTTTGTTTGCTTCTGCCATTTTGTGCACATCTTCTTTCTTTTTGAAAGAAGCACCCTCCTCTTTAGAAGCGGCAACGATCTCACCAGCTAATTTCTGAGCCATAGATTTTTCGTTACGTTTACGTGAATAGGAAATTAACCATTTCATCGCCATAGACACTTTACGGTCAGGACGAATTTCAGAAGGGATCTGGAAGGTAGAACCACCTACACGACGGGAACGCACCTCAACCTGAGGCGTTACGTTTGCAAGGGCTTTTTTGAATACTTCCAAACCATCTTCGTTGGTACGTTTTGCAACAATACCAATGGCATCGTGGAATATAGTTGAAGCGGTATTTTTCTTACCGTCATACATTAAATTATTTAAAAAACGGGTTACCAATGTATCATTGTAAATTGGATCAGGTAACAATACGCGCTTTTTTGCTCTGGCTTTTCTCATTATTTCTACGAATTACGAATATTTACGATTATTTCTTTTTAGCCGGAGCTGCAGCAGCACCCGCTTTTGGACGTTTAGTACCATATTTCGAACGTTGTTGCTTACGACCTTCAACACCTGCTGTGTCAAGGCTTCCACGAACAATGTGATAACGCACACCTGGTAAGTCTTTTACACGACCACCACGCACCAATACGATGGAGTGTTCCTGCAGATTATGACCTTCACCCGGGATATAGGCAATTACCTCCTGTTTGTTCGTTAAACGAACCTTAGCCACTTTGCGCATTGCAGAGTTAGGCTTTTTAGGCGTTGTTGTGTACACCTTGGTACATACGCCACGGCGTTGTGGACATGAGTCCAAAGCGGCCGATTTACTTTTGTTGGTCGGTTTTGTGCGACCTTTTCTTACTAATTGCGATATTGTAGGCATTTTAAATCCTTTGTATTACTTGATTTTATTGGTATTTCAGCTATATTTCCTTTTACGGGACGGCAAAGATAGGAAAATTATTTCATGCTCCAAGGGTTTTCGCCAATTATTTTTGATTTTCCGGCGATTTTTTTCATGAAAAGCCCTTTTTGTCTCATAAACTGAATTGATGGGATGATCATCGAAACAAAAACCTGGATTTTTTTGACCAAAAGGAACCGAAAAATATGCCGGAAATTAGCTGAAAAGTAAACTCCTTTTTTATGGGATCACGGGTATAAAAGTTGAAAAAAAGTGTGTAATTTGTTAATTAGTTAGTTTATCAAAAAATAATCAACCACATATCAACAAAAAAGGCAAAAAAAACGTTTTTTTGCCTTTTAATTTAGAATCAGTCGGGTATTCCTAACTTTTTAACAATTCGATCGATCTGATCAGCTTTGATTGTTTAACTTCAAGATTACGACTGAAGTTCAGAATGTTTTGGATGGTGTTTTCTGATGGTTCTGCAATGTCTAAAAAGGTATTTTTTTGTTCTTTTTCGGCTTCTTTTGCAGTAAAATCAAGGTCCAGAGTAAATGTTTGTGTCATAGGCTTACCATTATTATGTTTTGGTTTTATCTGAATAACGGGCAAGCCTTTAAATTATTGTGCGGGGGACGTAAAAAAGCTCTAAAAGGTTGGCTCAGATCAGAAAAAAAATTATAACACATTCATTTTCTATGACTTATAACGATCATTTTGTCAAAACCTGGCTCTCACTTTCTTGAGTTTTTTTTCAGTTTCTACATTCCTGTCTTTTGGGTATTTGATCGTATAGGTAAAAATAATTTTTTGCGATTCGCCGGGAGGAATGGAAAATTTCCAGCTTACTTTCCCATCATCCTTATTTACGAGACCTTTAGACAGTTCGACTGCGTCGACTACTATTTCGCTCTGCTGAGAAATAGGTAATTGGTCCTCCAGATCTATATTCACAGCTGCTTTCCTGTTGTTTTTAATCATCACCTGGTATGAATAAACAACTTTGCGGTTATTCCCACTAATGTTCTCCTTATTAAAATCCTTAATTTTTGTGCGGGTCACAAGCACTTTGCTGTCACGTCCAAACGACAGGTCCAGTGTGTCATTCACACTTCTTGTGTTGATGTAGGATTGCCCCACAAAAGTTCCTCCAAAATATACATTGGCCGGACCTTCGATCAGGTCAAGATCTTCCCAGCCCGTGATCCTGGCCAGTAAAAATGCATCTCTTTCCACTTTTGGGACTGAATAATGTTTAAATGTTGCATCAAGCGTATGTGTGGTTACTTCAACAATATAGGGCTTTGCATCGGATGGAATGGAATAGGGCTTTTTAATTTCAAATTCCGCGCTTAGCTCTGAAACCTGTACTTCTTCATAGGTAACCCTGGTGTCTACTTCTTTCTTTCCCTTTGATTTATAGGCGTTCCAGGAAGTTATTTCCACATCGCTTAACTGTTGCACGGCTTCCGCTTTATTTTCGAGGTTCTCGTTGTTTATTTGCGATTGCTGATATTGGGCGGGCGCTTCGTCATCAACCATTTTGTCTGCTCTATAACTTATCCCTGAACTGCGAGTGGAATTAAAATTCAGGTACCATGGTGAGATAGAAGGCTTGGAAGCATTACGCGTAGGATCGGAAGTAGAAAGTTTTAATTTTACATCGGTCCAGCTTATACCTGAATTATTAAAAGCGCGCGCCCTGTACACCAGGGTAATCGGTTTTCCGATATCTTCCGCTTTCAGCTCGTAGTAAGGTGCCCAGCCCGCGTCAGAAACCACGTATTTAAGGTCGATGTTCGCCGCTGTTTTTGCATCGCTTTGCAATAAAATAATAATTTCGCCGGTAGGTTTATTTTCGTGTATATTGAGTTCACGCAGTTCATTTTGCAGACGGCTGGTAATCCCATAGGACTCAACTATCCTGGTGTCCAGTTTTAAGATCTCCGTATTTATTTCTTTGATGCGCGACCTGTAAAAATCAGCTGCAAGTTTTAGCTCTGAAATAGCAACACCCTTCTCATTCCCACCAATGCTGTTGTTTTTGGCGAGCAGTTCTTTTTCTTTGTCATAGGCCTCCTTGTCGTAGATCAACTGCTGCGTTTTGTATTGATTAGTTTTAAGAGAATCCCTGAGTTGTTTTACTTTGACGCTTTCAGCATTCTGGCTTAAAAAATTGAGCTTTTCCGAAACGCTCAGCACACTGATTCCATCGCCCACATTGACCTGGATGCTTTTAGGAATTAATTTTGAAGAGAGATTTGTAAATACAATAGAAGTAATTCCCGCATTTATATTCACAACTTTCTGCTGGTTGATCTCGGCGCCATCTAAATACAGTGTAACTGCTTTTATCGGTGTTTCTACCCGCTGTTCAGGATTTGAGAGCTGTGAAATTCCAAAAAAAGGAACAAGGATCAAACAAATAATTTTTTTCATGTGGCGGTGATTTTGTCGCTAAAATTAGCATAAAAAAATAATAGCGCAGAGATTAATCCAAGTGCCGTTATATATAAACCAAAAACCCACCTTGCGGGTGGGTCTTGGCTCTCAAAAACTAAAAACCCGGCAAGGTTTTTAGTTGCCCTTCAACGACACGTCGTTAATGGGAGTTTTTTAGTTATGGTGGTTGAGCTTGTCGAAACCACACATTGGCGGTACTTCGACGGGCTCAGTGACCGCCCACGGTAAATTACTTCTTACCGTCTAATTTATCTTTCAGATCAGATAAGGCAGAGATATCACCTAAAGTGGTTTTCTCCTGGTTATCTTTCACTTTTTTCACGGCTTTTTTGCTTTCTTCAAAATCTGCTTTTTTAGTCGCTTTTTCGATCTTGCGCGCTTCTTCTTTCACTTCTTCATGAAGACGTGCATGAGAAACAACAATACGTTTAGCATCCTTACTGAATTCAATTACCTTGAAGTCCGCAGTTTCTTCAGCTTTTAAAGAGGTACCATCCGCTTTATTCAGGTGACGTGCAGGACAGAATCCTTCTACACCATAAGTTAAGCCGATTAAAGCGCCTTTATCGTTTACTGAAGTTACAGTACCTTTGTGGATTGAATCAACTGTAAACACTGTTTCAAACACATCCCATGGATTTTCTTCCAGTTGTTTGTGGCCCAAGCTCAGACGACGGTTTTCGCCATCGATCTCAAGAACCACAACTTCCATCTTCTCGCCCACTTTGCAGAACTCGCTTGGATGTTTGATTTTTTTGCTCCATGAAAGATCAGAGATGTGCACCAAACCGTCAACACCTTCTTCTAATTCAACGAATACACCAAAGTTAGTGAAGTTACGCACTGTACCTGTGTGCTTAGAGTTTTTAGCGTATTTCTCCATGATCATATTCCAAGGATCAGGAGTTAATTGTTTCATGCCTAAGCTCATTTTACGCTCTTCGCGGTCTAATGTCAGGATCACAGCTTCTATTTCGTCGCCGATCTTCACAAATTCCTGCGCACTGCGTAAGTGTTGTGACCAGCTCATTTCACTTACGTGAACCAAACCTTCAACTCCAGGAGCGATCTCGATAAACGCGCCGTAATCGTTGATCACAACTACTTTACCTTTGATTTTATCTCCAACTTTTACATCGGCACTTAACGCTTCCCAAGGGTGTGGCGTTAATTGTTTTAAACCTAATGCAATACGTTTTTTGTCATCATCAAATTCAAGGATAACAACCTGGATCTTCTCGTCTAATTTCACGATCTCTTCAGGGTGATTGATACGACCCCATGACAGATCCGTAATGTGAATTAAACCGTCAACACCACCTAAATCAATAAACACACCGTATGAAGTAATGTTTTTCACAGTTCCTTCCAACACCTGTCCTTTTTCTAATTTAGAGATGATATCACGTTTTTGGCTTTCTAATTCTGCTTCAATTAAAGCTTTGTGAGAAACCACTACGTTTTTAAATTCATTGTTGATCTTCACAACTTTGAATTCCATTGTTTTACCAACGTATACATCGTAATCACGAATAGGTTTTACATCAATTTGTGAACCTGGTAAAAATGCTTCGATACCAAATACATCAACGATTAAACCACCTTTAGTACGGCATTTCACGAAACCTTTAATGATCTCATCATTGCTAAGAGCTTCGTTAACACGGTCCCAGCTTTTACCGGCACGTGCCTTTTTGTGAGAAAGAACAAGCTGACCTTGTAAGTCTTCTGCCTGATCAATGAACACTTCAATTTTATCACCAACTTTTAAATCCGGATTATAGCGAAACTCTGAAAGAGCAACAACACCATCTGATTTATAACCAATGTTTACAACCACTTCGCGGTTGTTTTTAGCAACCACCACACCTTCAATGATCTGAAGATCTGCAATGGTGCTTAATTTTTGAGAGTACAACTCATCCAACTTCGCTTTTTCTTCTGCTGAATAATTGTCCTGTTTTTTTCCGATCGAATTCCAATCGAAATCTGCATTTCCAGTAACCTGGGATTTTTCTGCCATTCTTTATTTTAATTGTATCAAACCTCTAAGGCCGGTTTGAGGGATTAAACATTAATTTTTTTTATGTTTTAAGCCTAGTTAAAACGGGGTACAAATATAGTCACAATAAAGGAATTAAGGGGTGAAGGCCGGATATTTTAAGGGCTTGATTGATAAGGGGTTGAAAAATTTAACAGTCTTAAGAAAAATCAACTTTTTCAGACCTGAAGATTCCCTTTTTTAAAGAAAAACCTCTTTGGCCTTACGGTTAAAAAGTTGTAAGACCTGGGCTTGAATCCGATAACAATTAGTTCGTTGAAGTCATTTATAACCCGGAATGGATAGATTTTTGTGTATTACCACTGCGCAATATCTAATAGTCCAATAAGGATCCATTGGGAGACTAAACATATTGTCGATCGACATTTTGTTAAAGCTAGATCTGATCGGGCGCATCCACTGGTGACTTGTCAATACCTTCAGGGTTGCACCAAAAAAACAGAAAATCTTACAGATGTTATGGTAAGCGCCGGTTTGAATTGTTCTGGCTTTATAAAGATCAGATATTTGTATCAGAAATAAAAATCTAAGCCCGTAAGCTTAGTTGATCTCCTAAGATCACGAAGTAAAAAAACTAACCCCGTAAGGTTAGTTGTGACCCCGTAAGGCCACAAAAAAACTCTGACCCCGTAAGGTCAGACCGGTACTTTAGAACTGAAAAAACTAACCCCGTAAGGTTAGTTGTGGCCCCGTAAGGCCGCAGACTGCAGAACAAATAGATAACGAAAAGCCAACCCTCCACAGGATTGGCTTTTTGTAGTTACAACTATCTGAGGAGTTAGAATGTGTTGCCAATTGCCAGTAAATACTTTTATGCTGCACGCGGTAAAAACTGACTTTTGAAGAATAAGCATTTCAGTTTTAATACTTCTGATGCAAAAACTAAAAAATCTCTAACCCCATTCTCACCAAAATGGAATATTGCCTGACATCGTATTTCTCAGTCTGCCATTCGTTCCTGAAATTAATATAGTCGTAATTGAAACGGGTCTGCCGGATGGCATAATTTACATCAAAAGAATAATATACTTCTTTCCCTAATTTGGCTTTAAAACCAAGACCGAAGGCGCAGTAATACCCCGAGAGCTTTTTAAATTTTTCATTCGGTAAAGAGTAGAGCTTTTCGTTTATAAGATTTACCCCACCGTTGGCAATGGCAAAGAAGTTCTTTTTTTTGTTGATGTAATATCTCAGATCGGCGTAAACCGCGGAATTATTATAAGGCAGGCTGCTGAAATAATTGTTTGAATAATAATACCGGTGGTTAAACTGAGCATCTACCCCTATCCCTGTAAAATATCTTCCAAAACGCAGCCCGTTTACCAGGTTAAAGCTGCTGCTTACCCTGCTCTCTCCGAAAATCAGCCCGAATTGTTGTATACCACCATACTGCAATTTCTGACTGTAACCTACAGAAATTACCAGAAGAAAAAAGGCAAGAAATAAACCGATCTTTTTCAAAGCGGAAATTAGTTCTTGTTAATGGTACTGAGTAAAGTGATGTTGAACTGCTGGTCGTAAGAATAAATCTTAATAGCATCTTCAAGCATTACAAAGGCTTTTTGATTAAGGGCCACAACATCTATGGCTTTCCCTATCGCAAGACTTTGTTTCGTCTGGATGTTATTTATATCACTGGCATCTGCCACTTTTAGCCCCGCCGTTCCATCACATATAAATAGTACACTTCCGTCTTTACTAAGTCCATGAGGATTGTTAAACGGAAAAGATTTAAGTAAAACCGGACTTGTTACATCTTCAATGTTTAATACATCCAGTTGATTCGCGGATCCACCGCAACCACTACCGCTTCTTAACGTAACAAAGGCATACTTGTCGTCAGCAATAACAGGATCACAAACTCTCACGTGATTGAACACACTTTTGTACACAGGAAAAGCAGGGTTTTCGAGGCTATAAATAAACATACCCGTGCGCGAGCCAATAAAGAGTTTGTCCTTGAAAGGAAAAATTGTTTCAATGTTCCATCCGATCTGCTGGGTGTTTTCAAGAACAGGGTGTAAAGCATTTTTAATTGAAAACGAATTCAGACTTGAATTATCAACAGTATACAGATAATCATTTACAATGGTAAAAACAGCCATGCTGCTGCCAGCCGAGGTGCCTCCACCGGGATTATTGTTATGAGGACCAGCAGTGGTTTGAGTTGAATAGATCAATTGATCGCAGTTATAACAATTATTGTAGTGCGAATTGTAATACGCTTCGCTCACGGTGGTATCCTTTTTAATCCAGGTTACCTGAACATAGTTGGTATCAAAATTTTGAGAGAGCATGCGTGACTGGAAAGTATTTACGACCGTGTTCTGTAACTCTATAGAAGAGCCGGGATTGATCTTAAATACAAACAGGTCGCAATAACAATCCGCATACAACACATCGTTTTTGATCGAGAGCCCTGTGTTGCCAGGTATAGGTATGAAACCTTTGTTCACAGGACTTGTGGGATTGCTGTAATCAACTACATGGATACCAGTGTTTTTTTCGTTGATATACATGGTGTTGTTGTAAAGAACAAAACTTCCCAGGTTCTTTAAGGTAGCGGGTTGCTGAAGTTTGGCATTGTCCTTTACTGAGCCCTTAACGGAATATTCCGCGCGGTGAATGGTGTAGGTTTTGTAGGATTTGTCCTTCATGCAGGAACTAAAAACAAACGATACTAATGCGGTTATAACAAGAAGTTGTTTTTTCATAACTGGGATTTACTTATAAGACTCGGTTTATTCGGAAGTGCTGCATGGATGTGCCATATTTTAACACAGTCAGGCTTGGCCTGAAAATTATTTTTTTCATTATCTATTTAATTACTTAAAAAGATAAACCAATCCCAATCGGCAGGATTTCCCATACCAACACTAGGTGTATAACAAAACAGACCAATTTTTTTATTAAAAATGAGATATTCTTTTACCGTCTTTAATTTATTTATGGAACTCCATAAGGAAGAGATATTTGGCGCCGGGGACTGATTAAAAATTAGCTGGAAACGGGAAGCTGAGGGCTGACCAACAGGGTTACCAAGCTGAACAAAGGTTGCAGAACTATCCAATTGAGCGGGAAATGTCATTACTCCTTTTCCCATCCAGATAATTCCACCATAAAAAAGAGAATCACCGGTAAGCTTATGGCTCAGCGTAATATCGCCAAAGTCGCCTGGCGGCTGGTATTGCACCTTTACAGGAATACTATCGGAAGTAACTATTGCCTGGGAAAGATTCAGCACTTTACCTCCTTCAAAAGCATGCGTCAGGTAATCAACTTTTAGTAAAAGAATTTTAGACGAAGGCAAAGGGGGCTGTAGTGCCGGATTCGTATTTACCGGTGTCGCCTCTTGCTTTTTATTGCAGGAAAAAACAAGGACAAGCAATAGGAGGATAAAATACTTTTTCATGAATGGATGGGTTATCTCTTTTTTGTTCAATAACTATGCCGAAGACTGTTAAATAAATGCGGTTTGATCCGCTCTATTGAACAGATGATCACCTGAACAAAACGCTGCATGTTGTAGAATTATTTTTTACTGAGCACAACAAATTTACAGGTAGATGTTTCACCAACATTGTCTGTAATTTCAAGCGTATGCTCTCCTCCACCTGGAACCATGGACAGCTGGTGAAATTTATGCGTGGCGCCAACATATTCCCCGTCAAGATGCCAGAAAAGAGTGGCATTGGCATTTTTATGTGTGGCCTTTAAAATACAACGGCTTTTTTCTCCGTTTTCATCAACCGGAACATAGACCTGGAATCCATCCCGCGGATAAATGATCTCCATCTGGCTGTGACTTAATTCAGTCTCACAGCCGTGCATATATGGAGGCAGGGGTTTGTAATCGAGGCTGTGTTGCTTAAAAAAATACTCCTGCGCAGGTGAAGCAACAAACCAGGCTTTGTGTTTCATTTTATCAACCGGGTAACAGCCACTATTCACACGATATTGGGCATTTTCATCCAGGTGGATCAATTTATGAAAAGGACAGGGTTTCGTCTTTTCTCCACCTTTCGGATACTCGCGAAACTCTACCTGGTCACAGATCTCAGAAGCTTTAAAACCGCTCTGTTTACATACTTTAATTTTTTCAAGATCCTGTGTTGGTTTTATAAACCATTTTTTCTGGTCGAGAATATTAAAGATGGCAAACATGAGTGGCGCGGCAGCTGATGTTCCCGTTAGTTCAGGTCTGCCCTCCCCGTCCGCGTTTCCAACCCACACGGCAACTGTGTATTTTGCATTCAGCCCAACGGCCCATGCATCACGGAAACCAAAGCTGGTACCGGTTTTCCAGGCGATCTTATTTTTTGATAAAAACTGCGCCCAGCCGATGTAATCCTGTGGCCGCAGTAATTCAGTCATGGCGCTGAAGCTAAAATAAATGGCTGAAGCATTCAACAGATCAGACTTCAATTTCGCAGGCGTTTTTTCTTCTTCTTCCTTTTTAAGATAATATAAAGGATGATAACTATTTACGGCGTACAAATTGCGGGTATTCGAATAACGCATCAGCGCCCTGGCCATGGAGCAATAGGCCCCCGTTATCTCCCAAAGCCTGGCCTCGCCCCCACCCAGGATCAGAGACAGTCCATAATGCTCGGTGTTTTTTTTAAAGGTGGTAAAGCCAAGTTGTTTCAGGCGCTGGTGGAATTTGGCGGCACCATAGTCCTGGAGCATTTTGATCGCCGGCACATTCAGTGAACGGGCAATGGCCTGGTTGGCGGGAACCAAACCATCATAGGTCAAATTAAAGTTTTTTGGTCCGTAAGAACCTATACGTGTCGGAACGTCTTCCAGTAAACTTGCGGGTAGAATTTTATTCTCGTTCAGCATAAACGCATAGAGAAAAGGTTTTAGGATGCTTCCTGTACTTCGTGGAGCCTGGATCACATCCACATAATTCTCGTGTTCATTTTTAGCGGAATAGCTATTACCCACATAAGCAAGAACCTTGCCTGTTTCCGTTTCCACAACAAGCGCGCAGGCGTTATATACCTGATAGGCAGCAAGGTTCTGAACATGCCGGTTTACAAGTTCGGTGACGCGCTCCTGTAAGTTCTTTTGAAGCGTGGAATGAAAAGTGCGTGAAGCGTTATGCTGAAGGGCGCTGGTTGCCAGCAGGTGCGGTGCGATCTGAGGAATTGGAAAGGGTTTCCCGGGCAAAGGTTCAAGGATAGCCAGCTTGTAGGTGGAAGAATCGATGATCTTTTTTAGGAGCAATTTTTCGAGCAGGCGGTTTCTCTTTACCAGCAGGCGTTGCTGGTTTTTTCCCGGGTAGATCAGGGAGGGAGCATTTGGAAGTACCGCCAGTACAGCCGACTCAGCCCATGATAATTTTTCAGGGCCTCTCCCAAAATACCTCCAGGAAGCCGCGGCAAGTCCTACAACATTACTTCCGAAAGGAGCGTTACTGCAATAAATATTCAGAATGGACGATTTTTTATAAGATAACTCTATTCTAACCGCCAGCAATAATTCAACACATTTCTGGTAATAATTCCGCGGCCGGTTATTGCGCATCATCCGCGCAACCTGCATGGTAATAGTACTTCCGCCACTTTTTATTTTTGATGCGCTGAGATTCCGTTTAAAAGAATTGTAAAGAGAAACAGGGTTAAAGCCGGGATGATAAATAAAGTACTCGTCTTCAAAGGTAAGAATACACTTCCTGAATTTATAAGGAACGGAATCGCTCTGAGGAAAACGCCATTGACCATCGGCGGCAATCTGCGCGACGAGAAGCTCGTTATGCTCGTCTAATAAAACAGTACTGACTTTTGTGTCAAACAATTTTGAAGGAAGCCAGAACCAATAGGCAGTAAGCAGGAGGCAGATGGCAGTGAGCCTGATCTTATGTCGCCGGAGCCATAAAGTCATTATTTCCCCGCCACACCGGAAGCCGTCTTCACCACCCTGATCCACTGACCTTTTGTTCTTGCATACACCGTATTGTCGTACATGGCTTCTACATTCACACCCGGTAGATAAAAACGGCCTTCGTAACTTGCATTTACCATTACGTTTATCGTTTTTGATTCTGTGCGGCTTAGGTCAAAATAGGTCAGCACCCTGTCATCGCGAATATCCTGATAACTGTAAGAAGAACTTTTCATTGCCGCTTCATTGTCATCCATTCGTGAATTGTGGATCTCCCATCCAGAAGGGATATAATTATTCAGCGCGATATTTTCGATGCTGCCAAGAAGCCCAAGATTTTTTACTGTGATGGACACAATAAAATTAGTACCCTGAACTACTTCCGCTGGATCAATCACATTGCCGGAAAGATCCTTATAAATGACGAAGGTCTCGATATTTTCATTCGCTGCCTTCTCCTCCCCGATTGGCGGCTTACCGCGATTAATCACTCGGGCATACAAAATTCCGGACCCATTGTTTTCGACCACAAAACTGCCACCATCTGTTCCTTTATATTTAAGTGGAAGCTGTGTCACTACCGCTTTGCCTTTCAGGTCTCTTTCATCACCATTTATGATACATTTCGCCTGCATGGCAGATGCTCCTCCATAACGGTTAATAAAATCGGAAACAGCTACCAGGCCGAAGGCAGTAGTTTGTGTACTTAACCAGTATTTTGCAGATAAAAATTCCGACACCTTTTTGAGTTGGGCAAAGGCCTGCTGTTTTTTATTCATCAGACAGAGGGCCTGCAAAATAATGGCCATGTCACGGTCTGACGAGCCATAGGTATAATAATTGACGCGGTAAGGATTTATCTGCGTGGAAACGCCACTGATGAGTTTGCCTGCTTCGTCCAGCTGACCTATCTGCGCGTAAGCGCTTGCCAGCAGCCAGCGGGCCTGCACCGAGATCCCGGTAAATTCGCGAAGGCGGTTCATAGCGCCAATTACAGGATTGTTGGCTAAGGCAAGAACATACAAACGATAGGCCTGTATTTCATCGCTGCTGTAAAATTTACTTTTATCGATCTCAAAATTCTGTGCAGCTGACTGCTGGTAAGAGATCCAGCTTTTTTTCATCCCCACCGGCAAGGTGTAGCCTTTTTTCTCAGCGCATAATAAGAAATGCCCTGCATAATTGGTCCCCCATTCGCTTGCATCTGTATTTCCCGGCCAATAAGACATGCCACCCGAGCCAAGCTGGAATTTGCGAAGTTCAGTAATTCCGCCTTTGATGTTTGCTTCGATCTTGGTCTTTTGTTCAGCGGTAAGATCCATGATATCGGTAAGATAGAGTTGCGCGAATGTCTGCGAAGTCGTCTGCTCCACGCAGCCATGCGGATACGCGATCAGGTACTGGAGCCTCTCTTCGAGGTTAACCGGCGGAATTGTTGACAACTCCAGCATGCCGGTATTTGTACCCGCAACACCAAAAGGCAGGTAATTTTCTTTTAATGATTTCCCAGCATCTATCCAATAATCCTTGCTGCTGGTTTCATAAGGATTGGGATTCCTCACGTCCAGCTCCATCTCATACACAGCAGTATGACCACCACCTTTGGCAGTGATCCTGACTTTGGCAATACCCGGCTGGTTTTTTACTTTGAGATCGAAGAGCGCGAGTTTTTCGTCATTTTTAGTGATGTTAAGAGTTTTCACGCTACCGCCAACTGTCTGCAAGAGTCCGTTAACTTCTATTTTCACTTCTGTTTTACCAACATTTTCGTCGCCTCCAAAAACAGAAACGGGAAGTTTTACTTCTTCGGTAACACTAAGTACACGCGGTAATGTGCCAAGAAGCATCAGCGGGGCTTTGACCGGGGTCGTTTTTTCCGCCATTCCGTAGGCACCTTTAATTCCGGCGATCACCATAGTACGTACAGATCCCACATACATCGGCATTTTGAAGGTGATCGTTTTCTTTTGTCCCTTCGCAATATGATAAGGACCAAAGAACCGCACCATCGGCTTAAAACGATTGGCCTTGGCACCGTCCTGGTTTTCTTCGCTTCCGTCACCTCCTATGCTTAATATCCGCTCGAGGTCAGCGCCAAAAGCGCCGATCACGTCATCATAAACGTCCCAGGTTTTTACTCCAAGGGCCTCTCTCGCATAAAATGTCGGGTGTGGGTCAGGCGTCCTGAAACGTGTAATATCCAGTAATCCGTCATCCACCATGGCCAGGGTGAAGGCCATCTCACGATTGTTCTCCTCCCCTACCTCGATCGTCACATTCTGCTCCGGCTCAATCACCTTAGGCATTTTTATGGTCGGTTTTAAATGTGAGCCCGGATCGTCAATATTAACCGGCAATACGCCATATAAGCGGATCGGCAGGTCGTTTGTACGTTCATGCGGCTGCATTAAGGATACATGTACATATACATTTGGCGCCATTTGCGGCGTGACCTTAAATTTAAAGGTGGTGCTTCCCTTTTCTGTTTCGAGCCAGTGCGCCTCTATCACTTTGCTTCCATTTTCAATGGTGATCAAAGCTCTTCCATTTTTAGGGGAAGGGAGGATCACTTTTACCTCCTCGTTCACACTGTATTTTGTTTTATCCGTAGTAAAGCTTAACATGTTTGACATGATCTTTGAATCTCCTGCGTCTTCTCCTCTGTCCATCCAGTTGGCCCAGTCAAAATATGTCACCACCGAAGCCGCGTGTCCTCCATCCAGGTCCGTAACCCTGATCAGGTAACGTCCCCAGCTTTTCCCACCCAGGTTGATCTTCACACTTGTTTTTCCATTTTTCGTGGATATTTTTTGTACCTGCACAGGTTTGTGGTACTCATCTGTTGCATAATTCGCAAGATCACTCTGGTACTGATCCCACCACCATCTCCACTCAAGTTTGTAAAGCTCAAATTTCAGGTTAGAGCGGGAAACAGGGTTTCCTTTTGCATCAACAGTAGCTATCTCAATGGAATGATCCTTGTCGGTATACAGGATGCCTGTATTTTTTTCTCCTTCAGGCAGCTTAAGCCCGGTGTAAAAACTGAACGGAGAATAATCAATGGAATACCTGTCAACACTGAATGCACCACCCGGTTCAAACACCATGGTATTAAACGCCGCTCTCAGAATTCCAGGGGCGTTCTTATCCAGTTGAATGTTCAAAGGAATTGTCGCATTGCCCTCATCATCCACTTTATCATCAAAAACGTTTACATTACGCGCTTCAAAATTTACAATATTGTCATCGAAGATATAATCCTTAAACTTAGGAAATTCCGTTGTTCCTGAAGTGAGCGCTACATTCATTTTAACAGAAAGTCCTTTTGCTACTGCACCTGTCAGCCAGTTGGTATGTAGCTTCACGGAGCTCTGACCCGCCACGATCATATTCTCTTTTCCAAAATTAAGATCAATCTTTAAACGGTTTGGCATAATGGTCTCGATCCGGATACTTTTATTGAAACGGATCGAGCCTACCTTCACTTCCGCATTCCACAGGCCCGTTGGCGCATTTTTATCTGTAGCCAGGGTGAAATTATAAAACCCATCCACGCTCTTATTTGCCAGAAGTCTTTTGTACAACTGACCTTGCGGGTTAAAAAGTGAAAAGGAAACGGGATGATTTTCTGGAAGCGTCGCCAGTTTGTCTTCCAGGATAAAATTAAGGAAGAGCGAATCGCCCGGCCTCCAGACACCACGTTCTCCATATATAAATCCCTTGAGTCCTTTTTTAACCGTTGTGCCGGAAACGTCAAACATACTCAGCGGCAGGGTCGCGCCATCATCCACACGTAAATAAGCGAACTGCTTGTTGTTCTTTGCCACCACAAATGCAGGTGTACGGTCAGGATCAATAAACAATTGCCCATCTGCGTTGGTGGAGGCGGTTTGAATGAGCTGTTTCTGATAATCATAAAGTTCAATGCGCACCTTGTCCATTGGTTTTGTGGTTACCAGGTCGCTGGCCACAATAAACAGGCTTCCGTCATTTCCTTTTTTCAGGGTGAGGCCTATATCCGATGCCAGTATATTCATAGAAACCGTTCTTTCTGTGCGTGTATAATAATAGGCTTTACACGGGTTGTCACGATCCTCCCAGTTATAGTCTTCACCTTCTTCGTAATAGTCATAATCATTATACCGGTATTCGTTATTATAACTATTAAAATAAGAGATCTCTTCCTCGTCTTCAGCTTCTTTGATCTCCTCCATTTCCAGTTTATCCCCGCTGCTTCCTCCAAAACATGGATAAGCCGAATACGATTTCCTGAATGAAAGACTCACCCTGTAAATCGCTCCTTGTTCAGCCTTAAGCAAGGTGGACAGGTCAAGTGAAAACCGCTTCCAGCTTCCCAGCTCCGCGGGATTGGTAATGCCCAGGCTGATCCGTTTCTGAACAACTTTTCTTCCTACTTGTGTGAGCTGGTAAGAACCATCCATTTTATTGGTTTGTAAGAATTGCAGCACATTGTTTTCAAAGATCTTCACAATGGTAACGTCAACAGCCCGCAGGTTCACCGTTTCAAAAGGCAGCGAAAGCCCGGTTGCAGATGGAAGAATATTCCCGTTATCCGTAAATCTTACTTCGGGTTTAACATCGCTAAAAACAATGCTGTGTTCTGAGGAAACTCCCAGGCTTTGTCCCTTCGTATCTTTCACCCCGGCATCTACCTTTAAAACAAAAGAACCTGTTTTTGTATTTTGCGGATATACCAGCACCTGGTTGTGATTGATAATGTATTTTACTTCTGCAAGACTGGTAATGGTTATCAGTCCCTCAAGCGAGCGGTCCTCGTCAATCGGGTTGGAGAAATTCAATAACACATAAGGATCTCCTTCAGCGATCACCCGTGTATTCAACAATACAAAACTGTCTTTGGCAGGCACTATAAATTGTTCTCCTGCGGTATATTCCAGTCCCAGGTCTTTCCCGGTGCAATTAACCGATAAGGTTGCATTGTTTGCCGCCGGCCTTTCAATGCTGTCAATTAAATAACGGTGCAGGGTCCCGCTTTCATCGTGGATCCATTTCACATTCAGGTATTTTCCGTCCAGGCTCGCCGTCACCGTTTTTTCGATGAGCATTTTATCTGCAACATCAGCGGTAGCAACACTTCCGCTTAAGCTGTAATAGCTAAAATCATTGGAATGATAACATTTCAGGTCGTTGGTGATCAACTGCAGCGATTGCTGAATCGTTTGAAACTGGAAGCCAAATTCACCGAGTTCCTTTTTTACTTCCACCAGTTTGTCCAGGTAAAAGGTTGCATTATAATGCTGGCCGGCTTTTAATGCTTCTTTGGGAATGAACTCCAGGGTCTGTGCATCTCTCCAAACCGTTTCGCCTTCTATAGACGGATCGAATGAAAAATATTTTTCCGGCAAAGCTTTATTTAATTCGGTGGCGCCAACAAACTCTTTGACCAGTTTTATCTTAATGCTTGAATTGGAAGAAATAAATCCGGAAGTAAAAGAACTGATATAGCTGGCAAACTCAGGATTGATCGCATACTCCGAACTTTCACGATTGCTAGCGCCAGATTTTCTATGTGTGCTTACCTGGTAAATAACAAAAGTAAGGGCAGCAAGAATAATTGCCGCAATGGCAATGGATTTGGTTTTTGAAAATGACATAAAATGGGATTTTTTTTAAAAGTAGAATTTTTAAAAATTCAGAAAGGCAAAGTTGCTAACAGGTTATCAATCTATTGTCTGAGATCATGCTCGGAATAATGCCAAATATGGCAGATCTCTTTTAATCAGTTAGGTTTTAAATTCCGGGCCTTTGTTAGTCCTGGATCACAAGTTTCACTGTTTTCGTTATTCCGCTAATGATGCAATAATAAATTCCAGGTGATAAACGACCATCGATAACAACAGCCTCTGACTCTAGTTTTTCTTCCAGAACTGATTGTCCAAATGAATTAATCACTTTAAGTACCTCTCCTGCAGTTCCTCTTATAGTAAATAAAGTTGATGCAGGATTTGGGAAAACACTAAAACTGTTCTCTTCACCATTAAAATCCCCCAAGCCAATACAATTTAAAACATTTACTGTAACGGCTGCGGCACCTTCGCAACCATTATTGTTGGTACCAGTTACCGTATAAGAAGTGGCTAGAGGGGGGCTTACCTGGATCACAGGAGAATTTAATCCTTGTAAACTCCAGGTATATGTGTTTGCTCCCATGGCAGTGAGCAACACGGTTTCTCCTATACATATGGTGTTTGCAGGGCCGTTTATGTAAATAGTTGGAAGCGGTAATACCTGTTGAGTGAAAGATCCGGTAGTACTGCAACCGTTAGTAGTACCGGTCACCGTATAGACAGTAGTAGAAAGCGGTGAGGTAGAGAAAGAAGCAGCCATTTGCCCATTGTTCCAGCTATAATTAACTGCTCCAGTAACGTTTAGTAACACAGGGTCACCACTACAGGTTACCGGGGGCGAACTGGTAATGGTTAGCACCGGGTTAGGATTAACGATCTGCGTATAGCTGGCGGACGAAGTACAGCCATTGGCCGCGCTCACTGAATAAACGGTCGTGGCAAGAGGTGCTACAACGAGTACGGGTCCTGTTTGACCGGAATTCCAGGTAAATGTCTGGGCACCGGAAGCCGTTAAACTAACACTCTGGCCGCTGCATAAAACACCCTGGGAACTTAAGATCGAGATGGTCTGAGACTGTACAGTTAGTGTAAATCCGCCTGCGGTAGAGCAATTTGCCGTACCACTGCCCATCGCGTAATAAGCGGTAGTGCTGGAAGGTGATACAGCAATAGTGCTTGTCTGAGCGCCGGTATTCCAGCTGTATGTGCCTGCCGAGCCGCTCGCGGTAAGAGTAGCTGTAGCCCCGGCACACAGCGTTGCATGGCTGCTGCTAATGCTTATTGTAGACGTAGAGCTGCATCCGTTAAATTTCCACAACTCGTTGGAACCAATCCATTCCATGCCAGAAAAAATCCAGAGTGCGGCAGGATCAGCCGGCCAGTAAGGAGCTGAAACACGCCATCCCGGTGTGTTGGCAGTTGCCGGAACAGTCTGAGTACCATATACAGCACCTGAACCGGATGATGACCAGGTGAAAGAAGTATTATTTCCCTTCATCCAAGCCCACTGTCCGGTAGTAATATCAAAGCACCAGGTATCGTTCAGCCAATAGATACCAGTAAGGGTCTGGTATTCTCCCCCGAACACCCACACTTTGTTATTATTATCCAGCCATAAAACATGACCATACCTTCCATAAGGCAGATTTGTTGAGCTAAATACACCTTGTGTGCCATACGAAGGAGCACTATTTGTAGATTGGGAACCACCTATCCAGGTCCACTGATTGTTGCTGATCGTATATTTCCAAAGGTCGTTCCTTCCACGAGTACCGGTACTGGTATATACTTTTCCGCCAAACACGTAAAGGTTACCAGAAGCATCGGCCACGCCCTGGGTCCATCTTTCACCAGGATGCACGCTGGAGGAGGATACACCCATGGTTCCAAAAACAGGCGTAACTGTGCCGGTGTTGGTTCCGTTCATCCAGGCCCATTGTGCGGTGGAAGGATTATATTTCCAGATCTCGGTTCCATCTACAGCATCATACATCCAAAAGTTACCTGAGGCATCTTTCCAGGAAACAAAATCGTACGAAGCACCAGGAATATTTGTAGCGGAAGGCACTGTCATGCTTCCATATACCGCCGTCTGGCTTGGCGTAGTAGATCCACCCATCCAGGTCCATTGATTATTGGAAATAGTATAACGCCACAGGTCATTGTAAATGCTTCCATTCACCATACCGCCAAATAACCACAGGTTGCCGGATGCATCTGCCCATGCGGCAGCGCTGTTTCTGCCTCCCGGATTAGCTGAAGCTGATGAAACCCCGAGTACGCCATAGGTTGGTGCCTGCGCCACAAAACCAGACCCATTCACCCAGGTCCAGCTATTAGTTCCCGGTGAATATTTCCATAAGTCGTTCAAATATCCAAAACTGGTATTTGTAGATCCATAACCTCCATACAACCATAGGTTGCCGGATTGATCGGTCCAGGTAATTCCATTCGACTGATTGCCGGGATTATTACTGCTGCTGGCAACACCTAACGTTCCATAAACAGCTGAACTGGAGGATGGAGCGCCCTTCATCCAGGTGTAATTATATGTTTGCGCTGTAAGTAAATAAGATGTGAATGTTGTAAGAGTTACAATGAATTTTGTAAATATTGTATTCATAAGCTTGGGTTATTGGCGGGTTCGTTACTGCCAATTTAGATAAAACTTCTGAATTATTTATTCATTGAGCTATATAATGATGATTGACCTTCTTGTTCCGGATAAACTTTCTACAATTTATAGCAAGATGACAGGAAAGAAACATATACCTTTAAGCTATGAACGAGAATTTAAACGCCGGTGAGGAGAATTTAAGTCCAACGGATAAAGAGATCGAGCGTGCATTAAGACCCATCGCCTTTGATGATTTTAGCGGACAAGAAAGCGTGGTGGATAATTTACGGATCTTTGTTGCAGCTGCCAAACAACGTGGCGAGGCCCTCGATCACGTATTGTTGCATGGGCCCCCGGGACTGGGTAAAACCACACTGGCGCATATTATCACCAATGACCTTGGTGTTAATTTAAAAGTCACCAGTGGTCCGGTACTTGATAAGCCAGGCGACCTGGCAGGTTTGCTCACCAATTTAGAACCTTATGATGTTCTGTTCATTGACGAGATCCATCGTTTGAGTCCAATCGTGGAAGAGTATTTATATTCCGCGATGGAAGATTATAAAATTGACATCATGATCGACAGTGGCCCGAATGCCAGGAGCGTGCAGATCAAATTAAATCCTTTTACCCTGGTAGGAGCTACCACCCGCAGCGGACTTCTTACCTCGCCACTACGCGCGCGTTTTGGCATTACCAGCCGCCTGAATTATTACGACAGTAAAGTCCTGACAGGAATTGTACAACGCAGCTCCGATATTTTAAATGTTGAAATTAAGGACGAAGCGGCTTTTGAGATTGCCCGCAGGAGCCGGGGCACACCGCGGATCGCGAACGCCCTGTTGCGCCGGGTTAGGGATTTTGCGCAGATCAAAGGTAATGGCGCCATAGATATTGAAATGGCCACCTATTCTTTAAAAGCATTGAATGTGGATAAAAACGGGTTGGACGAAATGGACCTGCGCATCCTTGCCTGCATCATCGATAAATTTAAAGGAGGGCCTGTAGGTATCAGCACCATTAGCTCAGCGGTTGGCGAAGAAGCCGGAACCATTGAAGAAGTTTACGAACCCTTCCTGGTACAGGAAGGTTACCTCATGCGCACCCCGCGCGGTCGGGAAGCCACGGAACTTGCCTATAAGCACCTGGGCAAAACTACCTGGAACAGGCCGGGTGGGTTGTTTGGGGAGTGAGAGCTCAGGACTTAAAATCAAATGAAACAAAATTTTATATATTTAGATATCCAGTACCTGCGATTGAGTAGCGGCAATCTTGCGAAACTGGCAAGATAGGCGAAAGTTTATGGCGGGTATAAGGTAGTTACCACGCATAGGAGCAGACAGACATTCCGGTAGACAAAAAACATTTTCATGACAACGGACGACATATACTTCGAATTATCAGACGCCGGTAACATCGTTAGACTTGATCCTATTAAGCTCGTTGACGAAAAATCCACGCTTGACTGGGACAGAAATCACATACAGACGAAAATAACAGTAAAAGGTGGCGCATTCACGGGACAGTATCAAGCAGACATCATGACTGTTGACTTTGAAAAGTTTAAGCAAGAACTCAGCAAGCTGTATGACAATTTAAAAGGCGGTGCAATTTTTGAAGACCTTGAGCACGCCTTACAATTAGAAATTCACGGTGACGGCATCGGACATTTTGAAGTTCAAGTGACTGCTAACGACAGCCCTGGTATTGACAGCAGTAAACTGAGTTTTACTATGGCTTTCGACCAGACAGAAATTAAGCGCTTAGTAAATCAGCTTGACAAAATAACTAAGGCATTTCCAATAGCTGGCGACTTTAAAATAAAAAATACTTAAAAACGGCGGACACCTAATCTATGTTTTATCTGTGTGTGCCCCTACGACGTGGTAACACCAGCTACCAGTAATTGGCGCGGACGAGGTAAAAGAAAGTTTTGTATCTTTAAACAACCTTTTGTCGGTATAGACAGTTGAGTGTTCCAAAACGCCAACTACTGGTAGCCGGAAAACGTTACCGCGCATAGGGGCGGACAAAATCTCGCATGAAAAAAATATTTCTAACAATATTCGTACTTATCGGCTTTTTAGCTTCCGGACAAACTTCCTTCGACACAAAATCGTTCGGACAAAAAATCCTTGACGGCAAAGACAAGCCTTCAGACGACGACAAAACATTTCGACTTTTAGACAGCTTATTCTGTAAAAATCCTGCAGACAAAGACTTTTACTTTAAAGTGGCTAACAAAATTCAACAAATGAGTGACGGCGCCTTGAGTGAGTACTTTGACGTTATCGCATCCAAATATTATTTGCATTACAATTCCGAATTTGTTGACCGTTCAAAAACAATGACAAAAAAAGACCTGGACAAGTGGTTAAGCTTTGCCGCGGTTGACATTGCCCAAACTGAGCAAAGTACAAGTGCATTACCTAAAATAAAAAAACGGTTAGACGATTTGGTAACAAATTGCAAATGTGACGCTTCAAAAAAAGAACTAATAAAAAGCCTCAATTCAACACTTTATAAAAAAATTGAGTTCAATTTAAAAAATCCGTAGGCGGACACGTAAGCAAGAAGTTATCTGTGTGCGCCCCTACGACGTGGTAACAGCAAGCAAGTTCCATGGCCGTAATTTTACATTTTAAAATCTCGTTGGACATTTGTACATTTATAGCATTACGGACGCGGCCACGGAAACCTGCTTGCAGTCCGTTAGGGGGCATTTTGACAAGAGGACAATATCAAATAAAATGAAAGCATTTATCTCGACACTGTTTCTCGGACAAAAACACATCAGGCCGACAAATAAACTAAGACCTGCAATTAAAAATCATTGGTTTAATGTAATCCGAATTTGGCGGAACAGGCATTACAAGGACTTTGGGCTTGAAAGAATAATTCGACTGACACTTGCTCTTTTACAATTTGTTTTTCCTGGACTCTACATTAGGGCTTTCTTCGGACAATTCGGACTTCTTTCAAGAAAAATCGGTATTGAACTTTACGTTATTGTAAAATTATCCCTCCCAATTATTTTTTTCTACCTTGACTGGACAGGGAATATAATCGTTGCAGTAATTTCTGTTGTTATGATTACGGAGACCATTGTTTATTTAGCCTCTATTATATTTCTCTCCAATGAATTCGCACGACCAATTTCTTATAGACGTTCATTGACAACTGTTTTTATTAACTATATTGAAATATGCTTATCGTTTGCAGTTATTTATTCATATTGCAACATTAATATTCCTAATTTCTTCAAAGAAAAACTTACCACAGACATGCAAGCCATTTATTTTAGTTTCGCGACATCTGCTACGGTTGGTTATGGCGACATCGTAACTATAAATTCACTCGGACAGCTTCTTGTAGTTTCACAAATAATTTCATTTATATTTTTCGCAGGACTATTTATCAGCTTTTTTGCTTCTAAAGTTCATGACGCGACATATTATAATTCCAAACCGACTTACGTTGACAAATGGCAGAAATCAAGAAACAAATCAGGACAGACGAAATAAAAACGCCCCCTAACAGCTAAGGTTTCGTCGCGTCCGGAGGACGAACGATGAAACCGCGGTTGCACGGAACCATTTTTTATTCTATGGAAATTGCGTTGGATTTTCTAAACTTCTTTTGCGAACAAAAGCAGCGTTTTC
>Ga0208492_1000310_pt1 | contig 44078 bp, 26 predicted proteins | sample Subbioar_CSW14AB_FD_184820 | JGI IMG/M metagenome (GOLD analysis project Ga0208492, IMG submission 184820) | Serpentinite rock and fluid subsurface biosphere microbial communities from McLaughlin Reserve, California, USA - CR12Mar_CSW14AB (SPAdes) | ecosystem: Environmental > Terrestrial > Deep... | reverse complement strand
CCGCCCGCCTCGGTGACGGCGGTCATATTGCGCAAATGGATGAGACTCAGCGGCGCCTCGCGGGCGACAAGCACCAATTTGCGCCGTTCCTTGAGCGTGACGTCGGCGGCGCGGGTGAGCAGGCTGGCACTGACCCCCGTCGCGATTTCCGCCAGCGTTTTCATCGAGCAGGGAACGACGACCATGCCGATCGTGCGAAATGATCCGCTGGCAATCGGCGCGCCCAAATCCTTGTTCGCATGATGGATCGTGGCCAGTTCGCGCAGATTTTTTGATTTTGCCTCGGGCATCTCGTGGTGAAGCGTCAGTTCCGCCGCCTGCGTCAATATCAGGTGGGATTCGATTGGCTGGTTCTGAAGCAGTTCAAGCAGCTTTTGCGCGTAAACGATGCCCGAGGCACCCGTCACGCCGACGACCAACCGTTTCCGATGCGAGGAGTCGATCATGCAAGCTCGTCCACCGTGAAGCCAATCCCAACGACTGCACTCATTGCTAAGTGTTCCGCGGGGAATTCCCAGCCTCTTTCAGCGGCGGCAGGAGTGAAGAGCCAAGCTGGGCGCGGGGATCGCGATGGCCCGATCGATTTTCTTCGTCAAAGAGAGGAAAAAAGTCAAACCAGCGACTGCTTTTCAAACGGGTTGCCGCCCGGAGGCAACGGTAGTTTACGCCGGGTTGCGGTGGGATGGCTGGAAACGGCCTTGTGCCGTTCAAGGCCCGTGACCTTGAGTTCGCCGCCGCACCGCCTGAAATCGCTCTCCAGATCATGAAGCTTTTCCATGACCGAATGGTCGACGATCCGGGTATCGGAAAGATCGACGATGACGATCTTGTCAAAACCCTCGCAGACGATTTTGTTTTGCAAACCCATCCAGTTGGAAAACACCGCGGACTTGCTGATCTCGATCCGTCTGACGCCGCTGCCGTCGGTTTTCGTTTTGACCGGCGCGACGAAAGTCGACGCGATCGGCGTGCCGCTGACGGCATTGATCACAATCTTGATCACTACGCCCGCGAGGATGCCGATGAGCAGGTCGGTCGCCAAGGTGACGATGATCGTGCCGACGAACACAGTGAGCTGGGGAATGCCTATCTGATAGGTTTTGACAAATTCGTTGGGCGAGGCCAAACGGTAGCCGGTGAAGACAAGCATGGCTGCCAGGCATGCCAAAGGAATTTGTTGAATCAAAGCTGGGAAAAGCAGCACGAAGGCGAGCAGAAAGAGGCCGTGGAAGCGGTTGGCCTTGCTCGTCTGGCCGCCGTTATTGATGTTGGCGGAAGAGCGGACAATTTCGGAAATCATCGGCAACCCGCCAATCAAGCCCGCCAAGGTGTTGCAAACGCCAACGGCAATCAGGTCGCGATCCATGTTGGTCTTGCGCTTCCAGGGATCGAGCATGTCGATGGCCCGCGCGCTCAAAAGCGACTCGAGGCTGCCGATCAACGCAAAGAGGACGAGGTATTTGGCCCCAACCAGCGTGAGGACGCCACTGAAATCGGGAAAGGCAAACGCGCTGGAGGGCGCCGCCAGCACATTGGGCAAGCTGACAAAGTATTTGAGATCAAGCTCGTAGATGTTTGCCGCGGCCAACAGAATCGGCGCCAGGATGGCGAAGATCAGGACGACCAGTTGGGACGGGATTTTTTTCAAAACCCGGATGGGGGCGAAGTAGAAGAAAAACAAGATGACGAGGCTGACGATGCCGATGAAGGCGATCCAGGGAATGGCTTCCTGGGCGTGCATGGGCAAATAGCCAAGGAGCTGGAGCGGGTCGGCGCCTTCGGGGGGTTTGACACCGAGCATGAAATACGACTGCTTGGCGATGATGATGATGCCGATCGAGGCGAGCATGCCATGAACGGCGGGCAACGGGAAAAAGTCGATCACCTTTCCCAGTTTGAGCAGGCCAAAGGCAACTTGCACCAGGCCGGAAACGACGCCGACGCCGATCGAAAGCCGGAAGGCTTCGTACAGCACCTGCTCATCCGCGAGTGCCGCCCTTTTCGCTTCCCGATCGGCTTCCGATGCCGTTTCCGTGCTTTTGGCCAGTTGATCGTCAACCTGGGCGTTCAAGGGCGCCAGCCGTGTGAAATCGGATTTGATCATTTCGGAAAAATCGCTGACCGAACCGGCGACAATCACGATGAGCCCCGCGGCCGGCCCCTTGATGGTCAAGGGAGAATTGCTCAGGAAGCCGCAAAGAACGCCGCCGATCACCGCGGTCCAGATCCCCGCGATGGGGGGGTAGTTGCTCGCCTTGGCGATCGCCAGGCACAGGGGCATGGCGATCAGGAAGACCAAAAATCCCGAGATGATGTCGTTCAACACCGAGAACGGCGCGCGCGGCAATTCCGTTGTCGAGGGTTCGTCATGACTCATGATCGGGGTTCCTTGCCTGAGAGAGGTACCCATGGGAGCCGTGGATCTTGGAGGCCGGGCTTAGCGCCCGAGGAAAGTCGAGGTGCTCGAAGGCGTGGAGCGTGTTGTGATGAATGAAGGTGGAAATTTGCCCCTGATCAGGGAGAACATGCGGCTGTTGACGAACCCTGTCGCCAAAAGAGTGGGATTTGGCACCGCCTGTGTCCGGGGATGTCCCCTCTTCCCTGATCCCCATTACCGGCCTTGTTGCAATTGGATCAAGCCTCGTTGTTAGCAACGAGGCCCATCTTTTCATTATGTCGGCGTAAGGGGGCGAACCCCACGGCCGAATCGATTACAAATGGGAAAGGTTGAAGGGGCGATGAAGGAACGGAAAGAATGGTCTTTTTTTTCGTTACGGCGCGGTAATCATTTTGCACAAGGTCCCTGGATAACTTCACCCTGGGTTTTTCTAAATCTCCCTGCAATTCCCCTGGTTTTCTCAAAAACAGACGAGTGTTTCTTATCCTTGTCCTGTCGTGCCGGTGGGGAATTATATTGATGGAATTGCCGAGCGGAAATAGGCCAGAAAAATACCTTGAATTGGCGGCATTGAATTCGCCATGAGACACGGATGCAAATCTGAAGATTGAGTGGGGGAAAGCGGGTGGGACAAGATCGGATATTGGACGGGTCCCGGCAATGCGAAGAACGCGCGTGGGTGCCAGGACACCGCTTGGTGCGAACGGTCTGGCCGGCGGTTAAGGCCTTTCCGGCTGATGGTCTTTGCTTATGGGCAAAAGCACATCAAACCGGGTTCCTTTGTCCGGACTGCTGGTCACGGTGATCGTTCCGCCGTGCGCTTGCACGATCGAGTGGCAAATGCTCAGGCCCAGGCCGGTTCCCGTTTTGGGACCTTCCTGAGTTCGGGATTGATCTCCCCGGAAAAACCGGTTGAACACGCGAGGAAGGTCATCCGTGGGAATTCCTTCACCGGAATCGGCAACCGAGATCCGCGCGAAATCGGGATTGTTGGGATCCGGACCCACGCGGACCTCGACAATGTCGCCTGAGCGTGAGAATTTCAGCGCGTTATCGACCAGATTGCTGAGCACGGGACGCAGGTGGTTAATGTTTCCCTGAACCTGCACCTCTTGAATGTCGTAAAGCAACTTGATTCCGCGTTGTTCGGCCACACCTTCGAACATCGAGCAGATCCTTCGCGCCAGGGCGTCGAGGGGCGTCGAAATACCCTGGGCGTTGATATCGCGCGAGTCGGTCTCCGCCAGAAGCAGAAGCTGGTTGACGAGGATGGAAAGGTTGGCGCATTGCTCGACCGTCTCCTCCATCGACTGCCGGTATTCACCGGGGGAGCGATCGCGATCGAGGCTGACTTCGACGCCGGCGCGCATGGCGGCGAGCGGCGAGCGGAGCTCATGGGCGGCGTTGGCCAGAAATTCTCGCTGGTTGGCCAGGTACGTGGCCAGCCGATCCAGCAGATTGTTGATGACCTGGCAAAGTTGATCGAGCTCGTCGCCGGCACCGCTTAACACCAGGCGCTCGGAAAGATGCCGGGGTTGCAACCGCGAGGCGGTTTCGATGATGTCTCCCAGCGGCCGGGTCGCGCGGCCCGCAAGCCAGTAACCGCTCAAGGGCGCCACCACGAGAATCGCCAGCCAGGCAATCAAGATCGATCGGGAAAGCCGGTCGATATCTTCCTTCACGAATTGGACGCTGGAACCAACGCAGACAAAGTAAGGCCCGGGTTTGATTTTCTTGGTGGGAAGTTCGACGATGCGGAATTCCTCGAACGAAGCAGGGGTCCTTCGTCGTAATGGCGTTGGGGTAAGCCCCTCGGGCACGCTTTGCGTCTTGCGCATCAGTGTGCCATCGGGACCGAGGATCTGGCCAAACCATTCGCGTTCGTCGTGGCTGAGCGCCTTGCGCGACATTTCCTCGGCGATGGCGTCCCAGTTGGGGTAGAGCCGCTCGACCATCATCACCATTTCGGTGGCGTCTTCGGTGAGGAGCAGGTCGAGCTCGTGCTCGAGGGCGTAGCCCATCCCCGCCAGCAATCCCAAGAGGGTCAGACCCACCAGCAGGATGAGGACCAGCGAATTCCAGAAACTTAGTCGGAAGCGCAGACTGCGAAAAATCGACTCAAGGTGCACCGAGCGTGTACCCCCGGCCCCTGACGGTCTGGATCAGCGCGTTTTCGCCGGTCTTTTCCAATTTCTGGCGCAGCCGGTTGATGTGCACCTCGATCACATTGGTCGTGCCTTCCCAGTCGGCATCCCAGATATGCTCGCAAAGCATCTTGCGCGTGACCACCTGGCCTTTATGACGCAGGAGCATCTCCATGATGCTGAATTCGGTCGGGGTGAGCTGAAGTTCGGTGTTGCCGGCGGTGACACGGCGGGTCGTCAAATCGAGCCGGATTCCCCGGTATTCCATTTCGGCGGCGGGGGGAGTCGCCCGGCGCGTGATCGATTCGAGCCTGGCTAAAAGTTCAGGGAAAGCGAAGTTTTTGACAAGGTAGTCGTCGGCCCCCGCCTGGAGGCCCGTGACACGCTCCTCGACGGAGCCAAGAGCGGTTAAAAGCAAAATCGGCGTGCGCAGGCCCTTGGAGCGGATGTTCTTGAGGACATCGAGCCCGGGAATTTCGGGAATCATCAGGTCGAGGACGATCGCGTCGAACTGCTGGGAAAGCGCGTGATCGAGGCCTTTTTTGCCGTCGCGAACCCAGACGCAATCGTGACCGCTTTCGGTCAAGCCTGTTTGGAGGTGCCGCCCTGTCGCGGGATTGTCTTCAACCACTAAAAGGTTCATCGCGATGCCCCATAAATGGACCGGGTTAGGGATTTACCGGAAAGGGACCGGAACCGTTCGCGCCGCCCAAACGGCCCGAGGATTCGGGGTTCCTTTTTCATTTTAGCCACCAAGAACGGAAGCGAATGGTCAGTAGGTCCATTTCGATTCGAAGTCACAGCTCCCGCCTGGGAACCCATCGGAATGGCTTTTCATGCGCTTCGTCCCCTGCAAGGAAATACGATTCAAGCGCCGATTTTCTTGCAAATTCTCGCAGGACTGTCGAATTCGAAAGGTTTGTGAAACGGATTGAACGGTCAGGTGGTTTTTTCTCAGTCAAAGTTCACAAAGCTGTAAGGGGCCGCTACGGTACCGGGAAAATACAGCTTCCCAAAAAACCTTGGTTCGCCAAACAAAAAGCGAGCCCAAAAAGGGCTCGCTTTCCAATTCTTTCTGGTTAACACAGCTGGCCCGGTCGGCGCCCGCGATCACATTGGGGCGGGTCCGCGCTTTTTCCAAACGATCCAGCCGGTAAAGACGACCAGCGCGACCAATGCCATGCCCACGGGAATCAAGTTGCGCATCGCCTCGCGGTCCATGGCATTGAGGGACCCCGATCCCGAACCGGTGGAAAATCCCATCGCGGAAGCGGGTATCCGGGTGCGGACGGTCAGGTCGGCCTTGGGCACAAAGACGATTTCGCCGCCCGGTTTTCTCGCCGTGGCCCGATCTTCAAACTCGGTCAGGAACCAGGGAGCGCTCGTCGTGTCTGATTTGGGTAGCTTCAGCAGGCTCTTGAGGCGCTCCTGCAAAACGGGGGTGATCCGGTCGGCGAAGGGGATCGTCGTTTCCCAGCGGTTTTCCAGAAGCTCCGCTTCGTGAGCCTCTTGCGACAGAAAGTAAACTCGCAGCAACCGCTCCCGCGAATTCTTGCCCGTGTCCTGCTTACCGGCCTGTTGGGGTTCCCGGTATGGGTAGAAAGGCTTATCCGCCTTGAACGACATGCGCACCGTGCTGGTCTGGAACTTCGGCAATTGGCCGCTGGCCCCTCCGGTGTTGTCCACCTTGTAGGCCGTGATGATCCACTGGTCTTTCAGGTAGGGCGCGAGCCAGGCCTCGGTTTCCGGCGTGGTCGGGTATTCGTTCTTTTTCAGCCATTCGGTCAAGGCCTTGGCATCGCTTGCAGCGAGAATCGTCGCGTCGAGCCCGGCCACGGTTTTGGTTTCCAAAACTTGCACCGGATCGGCCTTGGGCAGAAGGGTGGGAGCGGGCACCGCGCCGCGGCTTCGGGGGGCATTGTCTGGCGGCGGCGGATTGGTGAAACGCCAAAGTTCATCGAACAGGCTGTTGTCGACTTCGATCAGTTCCGGCTTGGTCGGCGTCGGCACGAGAAAACCGATATCCTTCGCGTCGCTCAAGAAGCGCGCGCGCCTGATGAAATGCTCGGTTTTGGCCGCGGCATCCCACAAAATCACCGCGGTTTCCTCGGCCACCTCGACCGGAGAACCATTGCGGCCAATGGGCAAACAGGCTCGCGATGGAGCCGCGATCAATGCCGAAAAAACCAGCGCGAAGGCGATCCAGCCAATCGCATCGATTCGGTGAATTCCTGCAAAAGTGAGGCGAATCTGCTGATTTTGAGCGCGTTTTCGCCAGGTCAAGGGCTTGAGAACCCAGGATGCATCGAGAAAAGACATGGAAGACAACTCCTACATGGGTCCCCGGATGGACGGCATACCCAGGCCTTGTTGCATCGAAGGCAAGAGGTTGGCGTGGGTACCCACTGTGTTTGCTTCAAGGCAAAAGCACAGGTTGAGAGGCCGGGGGCAACAGGAGCTTAACCCGGCGCCACGGAGGACCGTTGGCGACGGAAGGCGCTTTTTTTGACGGCCGCAAGGGGGCCGCTTTTTTCGATGAGACTTCGTAAGTGTTTAAGGTCTTCTTTTTCCGGTTACTTTTTCTTGACGATCATCTTGTCCAGGAAGGCCTCGTTTGTTTCGGTTTCGGAAAGTTTGCGCACGAGCTTGTCCATTCCCTCGACGGGAGCCTGATCGACGAGCACGCGGCGCAAGGTGGCGATGCGTGGCGCCAGTTCGCCCAGCAGCTTCTCTTCCTTGCGCGTACCCGACTGGCCGATATCGATTGCGGGATAGATGCGCCGGTCTGCCAGCTTGCGATCGAGCACGAGCTCCATGTTGCCCGTACCCTTGAGCTCCTGGAAGATGACCTCGTCCATTTTCGAGCCGGTGTCGATGAGGGCGGTGCCCATTACGGTGATCGATCCGCCTTCCTCGAAAACGCGAGCGCAGCCAAAGAGCTTCTTGGGAATATCGAGCGCCTTGGAATCGACGCCGCCCGACAGAGTGCGGCCGCTGTTGGAGGCCTTGTTGTAGGCGCGAGCCAGACGGGTCAAGCTATCGAGCAGGATGAAGACCGGTTTGCCCATTTCGGCCAGGCGGCGGGCGCGGTTGAGCACCAGTTCGGCCAACCGCACATGCTGCGAAGCGTCTTTATCGGAGCTGGACGCGAGCACGTCGCCGCGCACGGTGCGCTTCATTTCGGTGACTTCTTCGGGCCGCTCGTCGATGAGCAGCACGATCAGGTGCATGTCGGGGTTGTTGGTCGACACGGCCCGCGCGATGTGTTGCAAAAGCACGGTTTTTCCGGTGCGAGGCGGCGCGACGATCAGGCCGCGCTGACCCCTGCCGATCGGGGTAAGGAGGTCCATGACCCGCGTCGTGATCGGTTCGCGTCCCGTCTCCAGCACGATCCGCTCGTGAGGATCGATCGGCGTGAGCGTATCGAATTCGCGCGGGGTGTAGTCGGCCAGCGGCATATCTTCGACCGTGTCGATGCGCAAGAGGCGCGGTCCCTGACCGGGTTGATTGCGCGGGTCGCAAAATCCGCCGAGCTTGAGGCCTTCGCGCAGGTTGAACCGCTGAATCAGGTGCGGGGGGACGAAGATGTCGGTCGGATGCGAGGCGAGGTTAAACGCCGGGTTGCGCAAAAATCCATGCCCCTTCGACGGGTGAATTTCCAGAATCCCCGCGGCCGGAATTAGGTCGCTCGGAATGACCGAAGGATCGCCGGGCAGGAAGTTTTCATCATCCGGAGGCGAGGCGGGCTCACCGGGGGGGAACTGAGAGTTGAAGGCCGGCTCATACCGGTTGGGCCGCTGAGGCGCGGGACCCCTGTTGGGGCCAAAACCCGGTCCGCCGGGAATGCGGCGCCGGCGTGGGCCGTTAGGGCCTTGTTGCCCCTGGTGCATGGGACCCTGGTAGGCACGCGATCCTGGTCCGGGACCATGCTGTGCAAAACCATCCTGAGGGCGCCTGCGCGGGGCTTCATCGAATCCACCCCCATATCCGGGATTGCCGTAATTGGGGCCGCCATATCCAGGGCCACCGTAGTTGGGGCCACCGTAATTGGGGCCGCCGAATTGGGGCCGGTTATCGCCGGACCGGTTGTCGAAGCGGTTCTCGGGGTAGTTGCCGTCGTAGTAGCGAGAATCGCCCTGGCGTGGATCGTTCACAGGTCCGCCGCGATGACCGTTTTGATCGCCGCGGCGACCATCATGGCGCGCATCGTAGGATTCGGGACCGCGGGCTCGGCCGTCGTCAAACGGCATCCCCTCGCCAAACGGGGCCCGTTGTCGACCCCGCTGCGGTGGGCCGCCTGGGCCTCTTTGTCCGGGACCGCGTTGACCGGGTCCGCGTTGGCCGTGTTCCGACGGATGTGGGCCGCGCTGTCCTGGTCCTCGGTGTTCTGGTCCGCGTTGGTCTGGTCCGCCCATGGGCCTGCGGCCTCGCTGGGGGCCGCGATAACCGCCAAAATTGCGGTCCTGCCCAAAACCGCGGTCCTGATGAGGCCGCTCGTCAAAGGATCGCTCCGCCGCGAAGGGCCGGTCGCCGGCATAAGGGGGCTCGCCGGCAAACGTTTGTTCGCGGTTTGGGTGATCGTAGGGATCCGCGTCGGCCGGTGCATCTGGCGCAAAGCGCGTCGTTGGCGCGTCGGATTCGTAGGTTTCGCGGGGCAAATCGCGAGGCCGGTCAAATCCCAGAGACTCTTCGCGGTCGTGATTCGTTGGGATCGAGGAGCCTTCGCCAAAGCTTGGAAAGGGCAAAGGTTCGGATTCGTTTTTCACGCCGCCTTCGGCAAAAGAGGACCTTTCCTCCGAATGCGCATGGCGCCCAGCGTCTGAACGCGAAGAATGGTCAACGCGCGAATCCGAAGGGATCTCAACGTCTGATCTCGAATGAGCGCCGGCGACTGATCCCAAATGGATGCCAGCACCTGATTCCAAATGAGCGCCGGAGTCTGGAGGCGATTGGATTTCACCGCTCGAACTGGCTTCGGTCGGCGCATCGGCCTCTCGGGGCCGGCGGCCGGGCAAGCGATTGCTTCGGGAGCGACTCGGCCTTTTGGGAGGGACGGGTTCATCAAAGACGGGGATTTCTGGAGATCGAGAGGGGAACATGCAATCGCGGTCCGACGGGGATTCAAGCGGCGCGCCGGATGAAACGTCGGCCCCGGTCACTTGCGGGTAATCCGATCCCATTTCGAGAGATGCCGGCGAATTCAAATCGACGGAGCGATTGTCGGCATCGGTTTCGAAATAGCCATTCTCGGCCGGGACTTTTGCTTTACGCCGGCGGCTGGGTTGTTTTTTGGGTGCTGTCATACTTTGCGAAACTGTGTGGTTGCCTCAAACGAGCCATCGGGAAGGGGGATCAGCTCATAATCCCCGAATAAATTGGGTGCTTCCTTTTGCATCCGCTGCAAAAGGGCGATCGCCAGTTGGCGAATTTCATCTTCGGCATGGCGGCTGCCGCGCATTTCAATGAAGTGCCGGATGGCACGGGCATTGGCCGTCATGAAAACTTTGGTTTCCGTCGCGTTGGGAAGCACGCTGCGGGCCGCCTGCCGTGCTCGTTTACGCCTGAGAGTCCGGTCGGGTTCATCGACTAATTTGGCATTCAACCCTTCGACCAACTTGCAATAGCCCCGGTGGGCCGATTCCACGGTTTCGAGCCAAATTTCATGAAGATTGGGGTCGGCCGCGATGATCGCCGGCTCGACATACTCGGCCACCGACTCGTCGACATAGCGCTGACTCAGCTGGCTATATCCGAAACCCGCCCGATGCCGGATCAATTCATGAGTTAAAGATCGGCTGACTCCGGTAATCAAAAAATTCCAGGTCGCGTGCTCAAGTACTGAACCATGGCCCACTTCGAGTATATGCCCAAGGTACGCCTGATTTCCACCCGGACGGGGTTTGGCGAAGCTCATGTAGCAGACGCGACCGGCCACTTCGGAGAGGTATTCTCCCGCAACGGTCGTGTCGCTTTGCCACGAGACGCCATGCTCGCCGAGAAAGCTGTCGATTTCCTCGTGATTGCAAACCTGGCGTCCCACAATGTGGATCGTGGGAGCATGCAAAACACGGATCGTGGAACGCAATGCGTCGCTTGTGGCCATTTCAGCCAAGGAACCAACCCCTAGGTGTCCCGCACTAGATCTTTTCGATTGTTCCGCCTACCGATTTCCCGAACCTCTATTGGGAGCCGAGGTTCAACTCAGGTGGCGGTCATGATGATCGCGGAGACGATTTCGTAAAAGATGTCTTTCGATGCGGCATTCGCTGCCGGAGTATTTAGTTTGGTGACCGAATCGCTGGGTGTCAAGAACTTCTTTGCCTAAATCCCTTTGCCCGGTCCGGATGGTTCCTTTAGGATAACCGTTCCGTTAGTGCCCGATCCAGCGGGCTTTACTTGGCTTTCAAGAAAACATGGCAGGATATTATCGTGGCTTCGACCGAGTTCAGCACCCTGCGCAAGGGAAATGTCATCGTCGGCAAGGACGGTCAACTTTACACCGTTGTCGACCGCAACCTGAACACCCCCGGTAACTGGCGTGCCATTCTTCAGCTCAAACTGAAAAACCTCAAAACCGGCGCCGTCACCATGAGCCGGGAGCGCCCCGACGACAAGGTTGAGCTCGCCTACCTCGACAAGCGGGAGATGCAATACCTCTACCGCGAAGGCGACGACTTCATGTTCAGCGACCTGGAAACCTATGACCAGGTCCCTCTGAACAAGGACTGGGTCGGCGACCTGATCCAGTACCTCAAGGAAGGCGACAACTGCCATGTCGTTTTCTACGAAAGCAAGCCGATCAGCCTGGAATTGCCCCCCACGGTCGAACTCAAGGTGGTGGAAACCGAGCCTTCCATGAAGGGCGCCACCGCCGCGGCACAATACAAGCCCGCCACGACCGACACCGGCCTCACCATCACCGTTCCCCCCTTCATCACCGTCGGCGAAATCATCACCGTCGATACCCGCACCGGCGAATACACCGGCCGCGTGGCCAAGTAGGCCGCAAGCTTTTCCAAGTTTGCCACAACTGCGCAATCCTCAACCGCGTTCTCGCCGGTTGGGGATTTTTTTTGCAAACGGTTTATCCCCGTCGATGTCGGCCAGCCACTGAAAAAATCGGTTTATTGCCGCATTTATGTCATCTCTTCAATGCTATCAATCAAGCGCTGGATGATCTTTTCGTCGGTCTTGGGATTAAAAAACACCGCCTTCCAGCCCGGCAAGTCGTGGCCATTGACCCGGTAGCCGAAATTGGTCGTGAAACTTAGCCGCGCATCGAGCGCCGGATCGATCGCCTTTTCTCGCTTGTTGTAAAGCCGGCGCACCTCGGCAAAATAGCGGTCAATCTCTTCTTGTGACAGCTTGCCCTCCTGCAGATCCTTGAAGATCGCCTTGGCATTGCGCCCCTTGGGCAGCACCCACCAGACGACGCTCATGCCGGCCGCGTCCATGTTCAAAACCTTGCAATACTCCAGCCGTTCCAGTTGTTCCTTGAGGATTTGCGCCAACTCCAGAGCCCGCGCGGTCAGCATTTGCCAGCCCAAAAGCCCAATGCCATTAAGCGACGCCATCACACAATAAGGCCCAAGCGCCGGCCGCGAGCATTCCAGGGTAAAAAGCGCCGGATCGCGGCGCGACTCGGCCTCGCTGAAATAAGGCGTCTCCGCCACGCTGCGCGAGAGGTATTTCAAATCGGAGCGGTTGTTCACGATGAAGGCGCTCGAGGGGTAATGGCCCCGGCCCATCTTGTGAAAATCGATCGTGATGCTATCGGCCAGTTGCAATTCGCGCGTTTGCAACTGGATTTTCCTTACCAATGGCAGCATCGATTCCGTCAAAAGCAGCGGATTTTGGACCGTATCGTATTCGGTCAAAAAGCAAAGCGCCCAGCCAACCGCGGCATCGACATGAAGCTGGGGAATCGGCTGGTCGTAGTGTTTGGCGCGGTTCTCGATGATCTGGCGGATGGCGCCAATGTCGTCGATCCCCGAGCCGTCGGTGGAGCCGAAGGTCGCCGTGATGAAGGCGACCTTGGTTCCCTTCTGATAAAGTTCGTCGAGCTTGTCGACCAGGGCATCCAGTCGCATCGACAGCGCGCTGTCGGTGGGGATCGCATGCAGGTGGTTCGTGCCGATACCCAGCCAGCCGGCCACGGTGCGGTTGGAATAATGCCCAGCCTGGGAAACAATTCCGGCCAGGGGCGTACCGCCAAGCCCCTTGTGCATGGCGCCTGGCAGCACTTTTTCGATCCCGATGCGTGCTCCATACAGATTGGAAATCGTTCCCCCTATGGTGAACACCCCCCAGGGATCGCGCGTCTTGTAAAAGACGAGATTGGCAAGCGTCGTGATCGCCTTAACCTCAAGCTCGTTCGACCTTTGGCTATAGGTGTCGGTGCACAAATTGGGGTTCTTCAGCAAGCAAGCCAGCGCGCCGATGAGCGAGGCGTAGTTGGCCGGTCCCTTGACGTTTTCCAGATGCAGCGGGCTTGACCAGCCGTCCGTGCCCCAGAAATAAGGAAAGACCGCATCGCGGGCATCCTTCAAATTGCCCGGAAGAACATGGATTTCCGGATTGGCCTGCGCGGTGTCGTAGTTTTGCGACATGACCGAGCCGGGCGGCAGCCCTTCCTCGGCGGTCATCGCCGCCAGGAATTCACTGAAAATCCCGGTGATCATCTTCGGGTCGCAATCGAAGAAGGTTTTGACGAATTGGTCGTAGCGGCTGCGATCCACAGTCTGCCCTCGTGGGAGAGATTTCCGGGAACCTCGTCGTGTCCCCCTTGCAGAGGGGAGTTCCGTGAACGGCTCGGAAAAGGAGTCAACGCCTCGAAGGCCTTGACCCCAACATCAACCTAAGCCATCCAAACAATCTAAACCAAATACGTGCTCATGGGAGCTTTGAAGGAGCGCTTCACTCATTTCGCCCATCGATTTCTTCTAGGAATGCAGAAGGCGAACAAGCCGCGAAGCGAGGCTACGACTTGGCGATCGGGAGGTTTCATCCATGAACAATAGCACCTTGCGCCGCTTCCTCGCGGCGATTGCAATCCTGGCGGTGCTCATCATTCTGTTGCGCAATCGAGAACTCATCTTTGGTTCGGCCCTTCCTGAATCGATCATTGCGGCGAATGGCCGGATCGAGTCGATCCAGGTCGATGTGTCGGCCAAGGAATCGGGCCGGGTCAAGGTCCTTTTGGCCAAGGAAGGGGACCTGGTTCAGCCGGGTCAGATCGTGGCGCGCATGGACACCGTGTCGCTCGATGCGGAGCTGGCCCAGGCCAAGGCCCGGGTGGCCGAGCAGGAGGCGGCCACGATCGAGGTCAAAGCCGCCATCGTGCGGGCCGAAAGCGTCGTCAAGCTGGCCAAGGTCGAACTTGCCCGAAGCAAGAGCCTGGTGGCGCAAAATGCCGGCACCAGGGAGGAGTTCGATCAGCGCGATGCCGAGGTGCGCAACAGCGAGGCGTCGCTGGAACAGCAGAAAGCCCGCCTGAATACCGCCAGGGAATCGGTCAACGCCGCAAAGGCCCAGGTCGCCTACCTGGAAACCCGCTTGCTCGACTATGTACTCAAATCGCCGGTACGCGGCCGAGTGCTTTACCGATTGGCGGAATTGGGAGAGATCCTGCCGACGGGGGGCAAGGTATTTACCTTGATTAACCTCGAAGATGTGTTCATGGAGGTTTTTCTGCCGTCTCGCGATGCGACCCGGGTCAAGATTGGAGCCGAGGCGCGCATCGTCCTGGATGCCGCTCCCCAACATTCGGTGACGGCGACGGTGACCTTCGTTGCTCCCGAGGCGCAGTTTACCCCCAAACAAGTGGAAACGAGAAGCGAACGGGACAAGCTGATGTTTCGGGTGAAATTGAGCGTGGCCCCCGAACTCATCGTGCCCTTTATCGAACGGGTCAAAACTGGCGTGCGCGGGGTGGGCTATATCCGCCTCGACGACAGCGTCCCCTGGCCCGCCAAGCTCGACAGCCCCTTCCCCCTTCCGGAAAAATTCACTGCTGGCGCTACCTCGAACGCCGATCCTGGCGCGACCGAAACAGGCAAGAAGTAAGAAGATTACCATGCCTTTTTCGGGTCTTTTTCCAGGCCGCGACAATCCAGGCCGCGACAATCATGATGCAACAGGGGTGGACTCGCCATTGGCGGTTGCCAGGGCGGTCGCCTCCGTGCGCAAGGTGCGTCACCTCTTTGGAAAAGCGATCGCTCTCGAAGGCGTCGATCTCGAGATTCCCGCCGGCAAAATGGTCGGCCTCATTGGCCCCGACGGCGTGGGAAAATCCACCCTGATGGGATTGATCGCCGGCTCCAAGAAAATCCAGGCAGGCACGGTCGAGGTGTTGGGTGGGAATATGGCCCTGCGCTCCCACCGAAGCGCGGTCTGCCCCCGGATCGCCTTCATGCCGCAGGGGCTCGGCAAAAACCTCTACACCGAGCTCAGTGTTTTCGACAACATCGATTTCTTTGCCAGGCTCTTTGGCATTCCTTCCAGCGAGCGGCCAGGGCGCATCCACGCGCTCTTAGAAGCCACGGGTCTGGCGCCTTTTCCCGACCGGCCCGCCGGGAAACTCTCAGGCGGCATGAAACAAAAAGTCAGCCTGTGCGCCGCGCTCATCCACGATCCCGATCTTCTTATCCTCGATGAACCGACCACCGGCGTCGATCCGCTTTCGCGCCAGCAATTTTGGAATCTCATCGACAAGATTCGCGGCGATCGGCCGGGGATGAGCGTGCTTGTTTCCACGGCCTACATGGAAGAGGCGCAAGCGTTCGACTGGATCATCGCCATGAACGCCGGCCGGGTGATTGCCACCGGCACGCCGGCCGCGTTGATGAAACAAGCCCATGCCAGCGATCTGGAAGAAGCGTTCGTTCGCCTCCTCCCAGAAGGCAAGGGAGACAACGCGCGCAAGCTGGTCATCCCACCCCGGGGCGATCCGGGAGGCGCCCCAGCCATCAAGGCGATCGGCCTGACGCGGCGCTTCGGCAAGTTCGTCGCGGTCGATCATGTCGAATTCGCGATCGGCCGCGGCGAGATTTTCGGCTTCCTTGGTTCCAACGGCTGCGGCAAGTCGACCACGATGAAGATGCTCACCGGCCTGATCCCAGCCTCGGAGGGGGAGGCGCTGATCTTCGACCAGCCGGTCAACGCCAACGACATCGCCACACGCAAACGGGTGGGGTACATGTCGCAGGCCTTCTCGCTCTATGGCGAACTGACCGTCCGGGAAAATCTCCTTCTCCATGCCCGCATCTATGATCTTCCGGTCGAATCGGTCCCCAAACGCATCGACGATCTCGTTGGCCGTTTCGGCCTGACCTCTCATATCGACTCGCAGTCGGAGGCGCTTCCCCTGGGAATGAAGCAGCGCCTGTCGCTGGCCGTGGCCGTGCTTCATTCCCCGGAAATGCTCCTGCTCGATGAGCCGACCTCGGGCGTCGACCCGCTGGCTCGCGACGAATTCTGGGAACTGCTCGTCGATCTATCGCGCAACCAGGGGGTGACGATCTTCGTTTCGACGCACTTCATGAATGAAGCGCTGCGCTGCGACCGCATTTCCCTCATGCATGCGGGGCGTGTGCTCGCCTGTGGGACCCCTGCGCAGATCGTGCAAGAAGAGGGGACCAGGGACCTCCAAGAGGCCTTCATCGCCTGCATCGTCAAAGCGGAGGAGGTGCGCGCCCATGAACAAAAGGAGATCGGCGCGAAAAAAACGACCGTGGAAAGCGCGAAGCCAGCTCGTCAGTCCTCCATGCCGGCATCTGCATGGATGGCGAGCCTTGGCCGGCTGCTTGCTTACTCGCGCCGCGAGACCTTTGAGATCCTGCGCGATCCGGTGCGGCTGGTCTTCGCGTTCCTGGGCTCGGTGCTCATGATGCTCGCCTTTGGCTTTGGCATCACGACCGATGTCGAGAATATCCGGTTTGCTTATTTCGACCTGGATGAATCGCCTGAGAGCCGGGCCTACCTGGCGGCGTTCGAAGGATCCAGATTCTTCAAACGCCTTGACCCTTCCTGGTCGCAAGACGAGCTGCTTAAAAGGCTGCGCGTTCATCAGATCGAGGTGGCCATTGAGATTCCCGTTCAGTTTGGGCGCGATGTGCGCCGGGGGACGCCGGCCGAAGTCTCGATCTGGGTCGACGGTTCCAATCCCAACCGCGCCGAAAACCTCAATCAATATGCGGCGGGCGTGCATCAGACCTATCTCGATCAACGATCCCACACCCGTCCCAACAGCGTTGCCAAACAGGCTGCCGTCGAGATCGTCCCCCGCTTTGCCTACAACCCCACGTTCGAAAGCGTTTACGCGATCGTTCCCAGCGTTCCGGCGATTCTTCTTGTCTTGATCCCTGCCATCCTCATGGCGGTGAGCATCGTGCGGGAAAAGGAACTGGGCTCGATCATCAACTTCTATGTCACCCCCACCACCCGGTTCGAATTTCTCCTGGGCAAGCAACTTCCTTACATCGCCATTGGCCTGATCAACTTCTTCCTCCTGAGTTTGTTGTCAGGCGTCGTCTTCGGAGTGCCGCTCAAGGGGAACGGGGCCATGCTCGCCGTTTGCGCCTTGCTCTATGTCGTCGCGACGACGGGAATCGGCATGGTCATTTCGGGTTTCACCTCCAGCCAGGTCGCCGCGGTGTTTGTCACGGCGATTTTGACCATCCTGCCGACGACGCAGTTTTCGGGGATGTTGCAACCCGTTTCCACCTTGGTGGGAAATGCCCGGATCTTTGGCACCCTTTGGCCCACGAGCTATTACATGCATGCCAGCGTGGGAGCTTTCACCAAGGGTCTGGGCGCCGACCTTCTTGTAAGCGACGCGCTGGCGCTGGCCGCCTTCATCCCGGTGCTGACGGCCCTGGCCATTTTTGCGCTGCCGGAGCAGGAAAAATGACTGTGGGTGAAGAGTAGGAGTTCAACGCAAAGGCGCAAAGGAACTAAGGGCGCAAAGAAATCATTTTTTGCTACGGAAAAATGAGTGGCGGAACGTGCTTGCCCTGGGTGTTTTGGCCGGCGTCCAAGTGGGAAGACAGCGATGAAACGATTCGCGAATGTTTTTTGGTTAGGTCTGAAGGAGTTCAAGAGCCTGGCGAGCGATCCTTTTCTGGTCGGCTTCATCGTCTATGCTTTTACCCTGGCGATCTTGAGTCAGGCCAAGGGGGTGGCCTCCGAGGTGAACAACGCCTCGATCGCCTTTGTCGACGAAGACCAGTCGATGCTTTCCAAGGAACTGATCGCTTCGTTTTTTCCGCCCCGCTTTCAAACTCCCCAGTTAATCCAGGCTAGTGATGCCACCGGGGCGATGGACCGCTCGCGTTTCATGTTCATCGTGGCGATCCCTCCGATGTTCGAAGAGAAGGTGCGCAAGTGCCGCCCCACGGAGATCCAGGTCAATATCGACGCGACCGCCATGAACCAGGCGGGAACGGGTTCCGGCTACATCAACCGGATCCTCAACGAGCGGATCACGACCTACGTTCAGCGCAGCGATGCCAAGACGGTCGCGCCGCTTTCGGTCGTCATCCGCAAAGCGTTCAACCCCAATGGCGACACCTCCTGGTTCATGTCGGTGGTCGCGATGATCAACCAGATCACCACGCTCACGCTGGTGTTGACCGGCGCCGCCTTGATCCGCGAGCGCGAACACGGAACGATCGAACACCTGCTGACCTTGCCCCTGAGTCCGATCGAAATCGCGCTGGCCAAGGTTTGGGCCAATAGCCTCATCATCTTGATCGCCGTGGCCGGCTCGTTTTTCCTCATCCTGAAGTCGATCGTGGGGTTGGAGGTGGAAGGGTCTCCGCCCCTTTTCCTTTGCGGCGTGATTCTTTACCTGTTCTTCACTTCGGCCCTGGGGCTCTTTCTGGGCACGGTTTCTCAGTCGATGGCCCAGTTCGCGCTGCTCATCATCTTGGTGTCGATCGTTTTGCAACTCCTATCCGGCGGCAACACACCCGTGGAAAGCCAGCCGCAATGGATGCAAAACCTGACCATGCTTTTGCCCTCACGGCATTTTGTCGCGTTCTCCCAGGCCATCATCTTTCGCGGCGCGGGCATCGAAACGGTCTGGCCGCAATTTCTGGCGGTGGGGGGCATCGGGCTGATTTTTCTGTGGTTCAGTTTGACCCTGTTTCGCCGCTCGATCTCCGTGAGCAAGTGAAAAGGACCGCGCGGTGCCGAGCCCTTCTCCTTGATTGACGGAATTCGCTTGATTCAAGTCATTGGGTTTTCAACACTTCCGTCTTGAATGGCAGCCAGTCGAAGTGCCGAACAAGGCACCCGCGGCGGCGCCGATCGGCATCGACTGAGAATTCATGTTCGAAATGTTGCACGAGCGTAATATTCCCTTGGAACGGTAGCCATTCCCCACGGTCCTTTGCTGGCGGCAATCCATGACGAACAAAGCGTCCCAACAGCCCACCAATCCCCCTGTTGCCAAGGGGCCGCTGGAACCCGCCCAGCTTCAAAAAATGGACGCCTATTTCCGGGCCTCCAACTACCTTTCGGTCGGGCAGATCTACCTTTTCGATAACCCTCTTTTGAAAAAGCCGCTTAGGCGCGAGCAGGTCAAACCTCGCCTGGTCGGTCACTGGGGCACGACGCCTGGTCTCAATTTTCTTTATGTCCACCTGAACCGGGTCATCCGTAGCTTCGACCTCGACATGATCTACATCATCGGTCCCGGCCATGGCGGACCGGCGCTGGTGGCCCAGGCCTACCTCGAAGGGACCTACACCGAGTACTATCCCAACATCGATCAGTCCGAAGAAGGGATGAAAAAGCTGTTCACCCAGTTCAGCTTTCCAGGCGGCATCCCAAGCCATGTCGCGCCGGAAACCCCGGGGTCGATTCATGAAGGGGGCGAACTGGGCTATGCCCTTTCCCATGCGTTCGGCGCCGCGTTCGACAATCCGGAGCTGATCGTATCGTGCGTCGTCGGCGACGGTGAAGCGGAAACCGGTCCGCTGGCCACCTCCTGGCATTCGAACAAGTTTCTGAACCCCGCCCGCGACGGCGCGGTGCTGCCGATTCTGCATCTCAACGGCTACAAGATCGCCAACCCCTGCTTCCTGGCGCGCATCCCGAAGGAAGAGCTGACCAAGCTCTTTGAGGGTTATGGCTACCACCCGATTTATGTCGAAGGGGACGAACCGCTCGACATGCATCAAAAAATGGCCAGGGCGCTCGATCAGGCCGTGGGTGAAATCAAGGCGATCTGGAGCGAGGCTCGAACGAAAGGAAATCTCAAGCGGCCGGTATGGCCGATGATCGTCTTCCGTTCGCCGAAAGGCTGGACCGGACCCAAGGAGGTCGATGGCAAAAAGACCGAGGGTTTTTGGCGTAGCCATCAGGTACCCCTGGGCAATGTGTCCACCCCCGAGCATCTGGCCGTGCTTGAAGACTGGCTCAAAAGCTACCGCCCCGAAGAACTCTTCGATGCCGGCGGCAAGCTCAAGGCCGAGATTGCCGAATTGGCGCCCAAGGGCCCTCGCCGCATGAGCGCCAATCCTCACGCCAACGGCGGGCTCTTGTTGCGTGAATTGCGCTTGCCGGCGTTTCAAGATTACCGCATCGACATTGTCAGTCCCGGATCGGTCATGGCCGAAGCGACCAAATATCAGGGGGCCTTTTTAAGCGATGTGATGAAGCTCAACCTCGAGGCCAAAAACTTCCGCATCTTCAGCCCCGACGAAAACAACTCCAACCGCTGGCAGGATGTGCTCAAGGTAACCAATCGCTGTTACATGGAGGAGACCTACTCCTACGACGATCATTTGGCGCCCGATGGCCGCGTCATGGAGGTCTTGAGCGAACATCAGTGCCAGGGCTGGCTCGAAGGTTACCTCCTAACTGGCCGGCATGGCTTTTTCAGTTGCTACGAGGCGTTCATCCACATCATCGATTCGATGTTCAACCAGCACGCCAAGTGGCTCAAGGTGAGCAAGCATATCCCCTGGCGCCGGCCGATCGCCTCGCTCAATTACCTCTTAAGCTCCCATGTCTGGCGCCAGGACCATAACGGTTTCTCCCATCAAGATCCCGGTTTCATCGACCATGTCGTCAACAAGAAGGCCGAGATCATTCGCGTTTACCTGCCTCCCGATGCCAATTGCCTTTTAAGCGTGACCGATCATTGCCTGCGCAGCCGCAACTACGTCAATGTGATCGTCGCGGGCAAACAGCCGGCGCCGGTCTGGCTGACCATGGATCAGGCGATCAAACATTGCACGGCCGGAATCGGCATCTGGGAATGGGCAAGCAACGACAAGGGAGGAGAGCCCGATGTCGTGCTCGGTTGTTGCGGCGATGTCCCCACGCTTGAGATTCTCGCAGCGGCCGAAATTTTGCGCCGGCTGCTACCTCAACTCAAAGTGCGGGTGATCAATGTCGTTAACTTGATGAAACTTCAGCCGCAAAGCGAACACCCGCACGGCCTGTCCGACAAGGATTTCGACGCGCTGTTCACAACCGACAAACCGGTCATCTTCGCGTTTCATGGCTATCCCTGGCTGATTCACCGGCTGACCTATCGGCGCAACAACCACAAAAACCTCCATGTGCGCGGCTATAAGGAAGAAGGGACAACGACGACGCCGTTCGACATGGTCGTGCTCAACAACATGGACCGCTTTTCGCTGGTCAACGACGTGCTCGACCGGGTCGATCGTCTCGCCTCGCGCGCGGCTTATGCCAAACAGGAAATGCGTGACAAATTGCTTGAGCACAAGGCGTACATCGTCAAGCACGGTGACGACCTTCCCGAAATCAGCGGCTGGCGCTGGGGGGGCGGCGCGACGGCCCAAGGGGCGACGAGCACGGGCGGGGACAATGGCTGATCCGCCGGTTCGATCCCTCTCTCGCTGAAAGAGCATTCATTTGGTGCTCTTTCGGTGAATCGATATTTGGGTTTTCCCGGTTCCGCACGGGTGCGGTAAGCCCAAGGCGAAGCATCGTGGACATTTTGGATATCTGGTCGGCAATCCGCCCAGCATTGCGCCCTAGGGACCTTGTTTTCGCGCCCACCCCGGGTGGCCCGAGTGCACCGGACTGGTTCCATTCGGCATGGAAATCGCTTTAGGAGTGTAAGATAATCCAAGAATCCGGCTGCCATTGAATTTGTCTGGGCTTTCCTGAAGAGATAGGGTAAAAGCGGAGTTGGATGGTCGGTATTCATCCGCAAGCACCCGATGGATGCGAAATGGCTCGGCATGCTCGCTGAATGCATGGGAAAAAAGGTTACAGGCCGTGGCAATCAGAAATGATCTCTTGGGTGGGAAGCGAAACAAAATGAAACGGCTTGCATCGACTGCGATCTCTTTTGTCGCGTTCGCCATGGTTTCCCACGCCCTCAATGGCGCAGGTTCGCTGGCTTTTGGGCAAACCCCGGCACCACCATCGACTCCTCAAGCCAAACCGATCCCAGGTAAGATTCCGGGTCAGGAAGACGATATCTGGGCCTTGCTTCCCAACAATCAAGTGACCTTGACCGGGTGCTCGGGCAAAATCAGTTGCGTCTCCTGGAGTCCTGACGGCAGCCGTATCCTCATGGGCAGCAAGGATGGCTCGTTGGCTCTGTTCAACGCGTTGACTGGGAACAAGGGCAAGACGCTCTGGGGCCATGGCGACGGGATTGTCTCCGTGGCCTGGAGTCCCGATTCCAAGAAGCTCCTTAGCGGCAGCGAGGACAAAACCGCCAAGATTTGGGATGCCGCCAAGGGCACCGTGCTGCAAACCCTGAAGGGCCATGGCGAATGCGTTAGTTCCGTGGCCTGGAGCCCCGACGGCAAGAAAATCCTGACCGGTAGCTGGGACCATACCGTCAAGATTTGGGATGCCGCCACGGGCCAACTCCTCCAAACCGTCCCTGCGCATGCCCTTCGGGTGGGAGGCGTGGCCTGGAGCCCTGACGGAAGCAAGTTTCTGACGGGCAGCTGGGATGCTACTTCCAAGATCTGGGATGCCGCGGGCAAGTTACTTTTGACGGTTCCCGATCATGGATCGGGTGTCACGAGCGTGGCCTGGAGTTCCGACGGCACCCAATACCTGACCAGCTGCTTCGGCAACGCCGCCCAGCTTTGGGACGCCTCCACCGGCAAAATGCTGCTCGCATTCAAAGGTCATACCGGGAAAGTCAATACCGCACACTGGGACCCGGACGGATCGCGCATCGTCACCGCCAGCGACGATTTAACCGTGCGCATCTGGGATGCGCGCACAGGTCACAGCCTGGTCACCCTCAAGGGCCACGACAATCCCGTGGTGGGCGCGACTTGGTGTCCCGAAGGCAACCGGATCTGCTCGGGAAGCGCCGATGTGAAGGCCAAGATCTGGGATGCCAACAACCATCAAGAAAAGGTTTCGATCAAGGGCCACAACAGCTATTCGGTGGCGGGCCTCACCTGGAGCCCCGATGGCAAGCACATTGCCACCGCCGGCTGGGATCGCAAAACCCGCATCTGGGATGCCGCCAACGGCCATGAACAACTCGCCCTCATTGCCCATTCCGCCAATGTCAACGCCGTGGCCTGGAGCCCCGATGGCAAGTTGCTTCTTACCGGCGCCGACGACAACACGGCTCAAGTCTGCGATTCAGGAAGCGGGGCCTTGCAGCTCACGCTCGAAGGGCATGAAAAGCCGCTGACCCGGGTAAGCTGGAGTCCTGATGGGAAGCAGATCTTAACCGCAAGCCAGGACAACACCGCCAAGGTGTGGGATGCCGCAAGCGGGCGCGAACTCTTGACACTTGCCGGCCACACCAATCGGATCGTGGCGATTCAGTGGAGCGTCGATGGCAAGAAAATTCTGACCGGCGGTGCCGACAAGATGGCCCGGATCTGGAATGCCCAGTCTGGCAAGGACTCTGTCCTTCTTAAAGGGCACAAGAAGACCGTTTGGGGTGTCTGGTTCAGTCCCGATGGCAAAAAAGTCCTGACGGCAAGCTGGGACAAGACCGCCAAGCTCTGGAATGCCGAGACGGGTGAGGAACTGGTGACCCTCAAAGGCAACCATATGTGGGTCGCCAACTTGACCTGGAGCGCCGATAGCAAGCGGATCGGCACGCAAGACCTGTCGGGCAATTTGATCACCTGGGAGGCAAGAAACGGCGAACTGGTCAAGCGGGTCAAGCCTGGGGCCACCACGCCCGCTGCTGCCGGTTCGGCCAAACCGGAGGGTGCCGCGAATGCCGAGGCCGACCAATCGGCTTCCGCGAAATCCGATGCGAGCAACCCCGGTGGAAAAGAACTTTATCCCAAGATCCACCTGGAAGGGGGCGAAATGTTCCTGGCATCCATGGATGGCAAGGATCGCGACGCCGAAATCCAGAAGGATTTCCTGGGCGTGCTGGACAAGGACGCGCCCGACTACCACAGACAAAAAGCAGCCGAGTTCGAGAAGGAAAAGTTCTGGCAAGGCGCGGCCTTCCACTTGCGCCGCCTGTTGGCCGCTGTCCCTGGCGATGCCGAAGTGGAAAAACGACTCAAGGCAGTGGAAGCCAACCTTCCCGCAAAGAAGTCGTAAGGGGCGATGGGCGCCATTGGCGCTTCTGCCACTGCTGCCGAGTCACCCCCAAGGCCAGGCCCCAAGCACAAGCACAGGCCCAAGCACAAGCATTGCGCCGCGGCCTGCAATGGGCACCAATGAGCGTTGCCAGCTACACCATGCAAGAAATCAATTCTTGGAAGCTTCGCGAACGGTTTCGTCGCTCAATGAGGAAAGATCGATCCTTCCTCCCTTGAGTTTCTTGTAAGCCGTCTCGAATTCGGTGATCTCGATCGCCTGATTGATGTCGATGTCGCGAAAGACCTGGGTCGTTTGGCTCGTGGGCCAGTGAACCTCGAGCGTCGCGATTCGTTTTGCCTGACCCAGACCGATTGTCTGCTCCAGCGGATTGCCGCCGAAACTGCTGCCCGAGGAGATGTGGCGGTGCACTGTAAGCCGCGCCCCGGAATCGGCCACGACCTTGATGCGCGCGCCATGCGCGGCCCGGTTGGTCTTTTTGCCAACGAGCCTGACCCTCAGCCACGAACGGTTTTGTCCCGGATTTTGAAAAAGGATGTTGTGGTACTTGTCTCCCTCGATCGCTCCGCCCATCACGATGAATAGATCGTTGTTGCCGTCGCGGTCCCAGTCTGCGCAAGCGACGCCATGGCCTTTTTGCAAATGGCCCACACCGGCAGATCCGGTGATTTCCACGAAGGATTTGCCTTGCACGTTTTGAAACATCCGGTTGGGCACCAGCGTCGCGATGTTCGGGTCACCCGTACCCAGATAGAAATCGAGGAAACCATCGCCATCGAAGTCGCCAAAATTGCTGCCCATCGCGGCAAACACCATGTCGAGTCCGGCATCCTTGGCGACATCGACGAAACCCTTCCCCTGCTTGTTGAGAAATAGCTTGTTCGATTTCAACCCGTGCGCCTTGCCCTGGATGCCGAGCACGGCGTCCTTGAGGCTGCGGTCGTAGCTCGTGGCGAACAGGTCGAGGTGGCCGTCGTTGTTGAAATCCCAGCACCAGCAAGAAAAACCCTTCTCGGGACCGTCAATTCCCAACGCTTCGCTGACATTGGCGAAGGTACCGTCGCGGTTGTTGCGATAAAGCTGCGCCTTGCCTCCCAGATAATTGATGAACAGATCGGGGAAGTCGTCGTTGTCGAAATCGATCCAGTTCGCCCCTTTGCCGATCGTCTGCCCATCGCCGTTCAGGCCGGCCTTCGTGGCCACCTCTTCAAAGGTGCCGTTGCACCGGTTGCGGTAAAGACGGTGCGGTTGCTTTTCACAGCAAAGGAAAAGATCGGCAAAGCCGTCGTTGTCGAAATCGGCCCACTGGGCGCAATTGGAGTTGCATGGCGCCGCCAGGCCCGCCTCTTGCGTCACATCGGTGAAATGAAGATTGCCGTCGTTGCGCAGCAAACTCGGCCTGACCTCCGAGCCCAACCAGGCGCCGCGAGGAATGAACAGATCGAGCAAGCCGTCGTTGTTGTAGTCGGTTTGAACCAGGGTCAAACCACCCAGTTGCCCAAGTACGCCTGCATGCTTGGCCCGATCTTCAAACTGGCCATTTCCCAGATTTTTGTAAAGTGCCAAGGGCTTGCGCGGGTCCCAGCAGGTCACCGCCAAATCGAGTAAGTCATCGTTATCGAAGTCGTCCATGACGACGCCGCCGGCCTGATTCAGCCGGGACAGGCCGGTCAAGTGGCCGATGTCGCGAAATTTGCCGATGCCGGCTTGCGGGTAAAGAAAGCGATCGAGATTGAGCCGGTAGCGCGTATCGACTTTTTCCGGGAACTCGCCAAGCGTCATATGGGCGAGGTTCAAGAGCCACTGGACTTCCAGATCGTCGGGAAACTCGTGCAGATACTCCGTGAAGTGGGCGATCGCCAGGCGCGAGCCCGCCGGGTTCTGATGGATTGCCTCGGGCCGGATCGGCAAGATGCACGAGCTTTCGCCGCGGCACAGGATGCAGTTGTCGTTTTCCCCCAGGCGCAGCGCCGCAATCCCTTGAAAATAGATCAGATTGGCCAGCGCTCCTTTTGCTTCGCCCTTGCCGCGCCGCTGGACCTCGTCGCGTACCCCTTTCAAGAAGGTGTAGGCTTCGGCCGCCTTCCCTGCCGACATGAGATACCCGGCATGAGAGTAGATGAGTGGAAGCTGGCTTTCGTTGTGCTTTTTCGTGACCGCGGCCTGCGTGTCGAGTTCTTTCAAAATGCGCGCGTCGGCGCGGTCCCAGATGCGCGCGATCTCTTCAAGGGGCGTTCCCGAGGGCCAGCGATTGGCATCCATGACGAGCAAAAACCCACCGGTGTCAAGCGCCTGGCGTGGCTCGAGGCCGAGGGAACCGTAGTCGTCCGTGTTTTTTCGCGCCAAATCGTCGGTCTGTTCCGCCGCGGGCAATACGATCAAACGCGAACCGAGATAAAGAACGGCGCCCAAAAACAACAGGAAAAGGCCCGCGCTGATTCCGGTGAAAATCCAGGAGGAAAAAGGTGAAGGATGGCCTCGTTCCGTCTCAGGATTCATCGTTCCTCCTTCTCCCTCGGAGGCCAGGGAAGCGGGTCGAACCAGGGGAAGATTGCCGGCAAGACGAGCAAGGTCAACAAGGTGGAACTCATCAACCCACCGATGACCACGGTCGCGAGCGGGCGCTGCACTTCCGCCCCCGCGCCGTGGCCGATCGCCATCGGTATGAACCCGATCGTTGCCACCATGGCGGTCATGAGCACCGGCCGCAGCCGGATCATCGCCCCCTCGAAGGCGGCCTTGCGTGGATCGAGCCCTTCCTTGCGTAACCGCTCGATGTAGCTAACAAGGACGACGCCATTGAGCACGGCCACGCCGAACAGGGCAATGAACCCCACGCCCGCGGAAATCGAAAAAGGGTAGCCGCGCAGCCACAGTGCCGCAATTCCCCCCGTTGCGGCCAGCGGCACATTGAGGAAGATGAGCGCGGCGAGCTTCGCCGAATCGAACACCAAGTACAGCAAGCCCATGATCATGAGCAAGGCGAGGGGCACGGCGATCATCAGCCGGCCCGAAGCTTCTTGCAGATTTTTGAACTGCCCGCCCCAGGTCATGTAATAGCCGCTTGGCAACTTGACCTTCTTTTCCACCTGGGCTTGCGCATCGGCGACGAATCCACCCAGGTCACGGCCGCGGACATTGCACTGCAAAATGATGCGCCGGCTGATCGCCTCGCGGCTGATCTGCGCCGGGCCGTCCTCCAGGCGGATATCGGTCAGCGCCTCGAGTGGAATTTGCCGGCCCTTGGAATCGGCGATCTTGATACGGCGGATCTTATCCAACTCGTCGCGCCAGCGCGGGCCGATGCGCACTTGAATCGGCATGCGCCTTTGCCCCTCGAACACCTGGCCCACCACACGGCCTCCCACTGCCGAGATCGCATCCAATACTTCCTTGGCGTTGATGCCGTAGCGTGCCAGTTTCGCGCGGTTGACGATCAGCCGCAAGTAGGGCAGGCCGCCGGTCTGCTCCGCCTGGACATCGGCCGACCCTTCAACGGAACTCAGCACCTTCACGATCTCCTCGGCCTTTTCTCGCAAGAGGTCGAGATTATTGCCGTAAAGGCTGATGCCGACATCGGAGCGCACACCCGCCACCAGTTCCGCCACGCGCATTTCAATCGGTTGCGAAAAGCTGTAGATATTCCCCGGGACTTTTTCCAATAGCACCCGCTCCATCTCTTCGACCAGCTCGACCTTGCTCTCAAAGCGCCAGACCGAGGGATCGTGCAGGGTCACGATGACATCGGTCAGATTGATCGTCATCGGGTCATTGGCAATTTCGGGCCGGCCGCTCTTGCTGATGACCGATTTGACTTCGGGCATTTCCATCAAGACTTTTTCCATGTGCGTCGTCATCTCGACCGTGGTTTCAAGCGAGACACTTGGCAAACGCGAGGCCTGAATCGCGATCGAGCCTTCGTCCAGGCGGGGAATGAACTCGGCGCCAAGCGTCATGGCGACCAGCAGACTGGCGGCAAAAGCAAGCAGGGTGGCGACAAGAACGAGCACCGGATGCCGGACGATCAGGCTCAACAGCGGCCGGTAAATCCACTTGGCCCACCGGACCAAAAAAGGCTCCGACTCACTGACGGTGCGCAAATAGATCGAGGCCAGCACCGGCATGAGCATGAGGGCCAGCAGCAGCGAGGTGATGAGCGCGAGAATGACCGTCATCGCCATGGGCCGAAACATCTTTCCTTCCAGACCGCGTAGCGACAGGATGGGAAGGTAAACCAGCAAAATAATCCCGACGCCAAAGACGACAGGCCGCGCCACCTCGACGCAGGCTTCGCGCACCAGCGATACCGGCGCCTCGTTTTTCTGATGGTGATGCCGGTACTCGGCGACGCGCCGGACCACGTTTTCGATGAGCACCACCGAGCCATCGACGATCAGGCCAAAGTCGATCGCGCCCAGGCTCATCAAGTTGCCCGAGATATTGGCCTGCACCATGCCGACAAAAGCGCCAAGCATCGATAAGGGGACAGCCAACGCCACGATGACACCGGCGCGAAAACTGCCAAGCATGATCAACAGCACGATGACGACGAGCGCGCCGCCTTCCAACAGATTACGCGTAAGGGTGTCGATTGTTTTTTTGACGAGGTCGGTGCGGTCGTAGAAGGTCTCGATCATGATCCCGCGAGGCAGCGTTTTTTTTATTTCTTCCATCTTCTCCTTGACCCGCTCGACGACGACGCGGGAGTTTTCTCCCGCCAAAAGCATGACGACGCCGAGGACGCATTCGCCCTTGCCGTCGCGTGTCGCCGCCCCCTGCCGGATCACCGGCGCAAAGCGCACATCGGCTACCTGGTGAAGAAAAACCGGCGTGCCGTCGCCGCGGCTGTCGATGACGATGTCGCGCAGATCTTCCAGCGAAGAAACCAGCCCCTCGCCGCGCACGATCCTTTGTTCTTGCGAATGCAAGATGAGATAGCCGCCGCCGGCATTGCCATTGTTTTCCTTGATGGCGCCCATGACCCGGTTCATCGACACATGCAAGTCGAGCATGCGGTTCGGATCGAGCTGGATTTCGTAAGCGCGCAGTTCGCCTCCGCTAGTGTTGACTTCGATGACTCCGGGGACGCTTCGCAGTTTAAAAGCGATGTTCCATTCCAGTTCCTCGCGCAGGCGCATCAGGCTATGGTCGAAGCCAGGCAGCGATTTCACTTCGAACTGGTAAATTTCCCCCAGGCCCGTGGCGATCGGGCCCATCCGGGGTGTCGGAATTTCGTCGGGGATTTTTTCGCGCGCGTCTTGCAAGCGCTCGCCAATCATCTGGCGCGCCCAGTAGATATCGGTGCCTTCCTCGAAGACGACCGTCACCACAGACAGGCCAAATTGCGAAACGGATCGAATCTCCTCGACATGCGGGATGCCGCTGAGCGAGGTCTCGACGGGAAAGGTGATGAATTGCTCGGTCTCTTCCGCCGCCAGCGAAGGGGCGGTCGTCATGATCTGAACCTGCACGTTGGTGACATCGGGCACGGCATCGACGGGCAGCTTGACCATCGAAACCAGGCCGAAGACGATCAGGAGGACGAGGAGCATGAAAACCAGGAAGCGGTTATCGAGCGCCCACTGGATGACCCTTGAACCCATCGAAGCGAACTCCCCTGCCCTGCTGCCGGCTTGTTGACTCGGTCCTTTGACTCGGAGTTTCTTCCCCGATTCGGGATTGGCGGAAGCACACCGGCCTATTCGCCGGCGATCATTTCCTTCATCAACTCGGATTTCAGGATGAAGCCGCCCCGAATGGCCACCTTCTGCCCAGGCTCCAGTCCCGATTCGATTTCCTGAAACCCTTGAGACTCGCGGCCAAGCATGACCTTGATCTTGCGAAAGAGATCCTCCCCCTCAAGGACGAAGACAAACGCTTGGGAACCGTCGCGCTGAATCGCTTCAAGGGGAAGCGCGATCGCCTCGGGGCCGGGCTGGGCGAGTTCGACTTCGGCAAACATGCCGGCCTTGAGCAGTCCCTCGGCATTGTTGACCGTGGCGATGATCGGCAAGGTGCGGGTATTGGGGTCGATCACGCCTCCCACCGAAAAGACCTCGGCCTCTCCCTGGGGAAAAGAGGGAAGATTGGTGCGAAAGACAATTTTTTTGCCTTGCAGGTTCTGGATGAAGCCCAGATCGGATTCATAAGCGTCGGCCTGCAGCCACAGGCGGGATAGGTCGGCGATTTGAAACATCTGGATCGTCGGGCCGATCCGCTCGGCGATGACGGCATGCTGTTCGACAACGGTTCCTCCGAACGGGGCACGCACCGGGTAAAGAGAGACGGCGCTGCCTTCGACGAGCGGATCCATCTGATCGACTTCGTCGGGTCGAAACCCGAACATCATGAGCTGGGCGCGAGCAAGGGCCTGAGCGGTCTGGGCTTCGCGCAGTTTTTGCTGGCTGGCTTGAATCTGCAGGTTCCCCTGATTTTTGATCTCCTCGCAAAGCGCGCGGTAGGTCGATTCGGTGGTTTCGTATTCGGAGCGGGCTTTGACGATGGTCGCTTCGGACACGGCTTGCCGGGATTCGGGCCGTGAAACCGAATCGTATTGCGACTTGGCCTGCAGGCGTTTGCTATAGGAACCCATCAACTGCTGGCGCAGATCGCCGATGGGGCGGTCTTTGAATCGTTTCTCGACATCGACAATGGGTGTTTCGGCGAGCATGGCATCCACCATGGCGAGGGCGTTTTCCGTGCTCTGGCGGGTGCGGTCGTACTGGCCCTGGGCAAATTCGAGAGCCAAGCGCACTTTGACCAGGTCGAGCTTGGCCTGGCCGACTTCGCGGCAATCGAGCACCGCCAGTACTTGATTGGGCGTGACTTTTTGACCGAGACGCACGCGCACCTCGCGCAGGATGCCGTCAACCACAGGGGAAAGATGGGCGATGCGGGTTTCATCCGGCCCCAATTTGCCCGTGCGCCAGACCCTGCGGATAAACGGCTTGCGTTCGGTCGTGGCAATTTCAATCCCGCTGGCCGGCCACCTGGACCGCTCAAACTTGACCGTGTTTTCGCTCAGCTCCGACTGGGGTTGGGCCGATTTGCCGTCCTCAGGCTTTTTCGCCAGCGGACCATGCACGACAAACCAGTAGCCGCCTCCCAGGGCTCCGCCAATAAGCAGAAGTCCAAAGAGATAGGGGCCGATGGCGGTCCAAAACTTCGAGATCGTGAGGGTGGAGGGCCTCATAAAGGATGGCTTCCAGCAGGGGTGGCGACCTTTCCTTAGTCTAGCGCCACGAGGGGATTGGGCTTCTGGATTCTGCATTTCCGCGAATCCGCCGGCATTCTCGGGCCGCCCTCATATTCTCACTCGGCCCTTGTTTCTCATCCTGAGAGAGGATGGAACGGCATTTCCTCGTTTTGTGGCGTGCGTTTTTGCACGGCGTGATTCTCCGCCGCGTTTTCTCAATTTGATTCTTATTTTGAGAATTTCAACGTTTCTACAACGATCACGGCCTTCCTGAGGGCCGCACGGTCCTGGTGAACGCGCCATCACCGCGCAAAACCCAGGAATTTCGCTGGAATTCTTGAAAGGTCCGGAATCGAGGCCTTTCGTCAATTCGCGAAGAGAACGGCGAGAAAAATCAACTTTTTCGAGATTGGCACGGTCCCTGCATTGGAGAGGTTCATCTGAAATCCTTCAGGACTTTGCCATGACCACCATCTCCTACCTGCCCGCACTACCAGTCGCACTGGAAGCTCCGGCACCAAGCGCCCTGGCGACAACCCATGCGACGCCGGTCGTCAAGCGGTTGCTGGACCTGGCCCTTTGTGGCCCAGCCATGCTGCTCTTGTCGCCGTTCTTTGCCTTGGTGGCCCTGCTCATCAAGCTGCAGGACGGCGGACCGGTCTTTTACAAATCGACCCGGATCGGCAAAGGGGGCGTTCCCTTCGAGTTCCTGAAGTTCCGAACCATGGTGGTCAACGCCGATGCGGTGAAATCGGCCCTTTTGGCGCAAAACATCCATGGCGCGGGGATCACCTTCAAAATCAAACGCGACCCGCGCATCACCTGGGTTGGAGCCTTCCTCAGGCGCTTCAGCATCGATGAACTTCCCCAGCTCTGGAATGTTTTGCGCGGAGACATGTCGCTCGTGGGACCCCGGCCCGCGGTTCCCTCGGAAGTGGTGCAGTACACCGATAGCGACATGGAACGGCTCAAGGTAATCCCAGGTATCACCTGCATCTGGCAAGTGTCTGGCCGGTCGGAAATTCCCTTCGAACGCCAGGTCGAAATGGACCGGGAATACATCCGAACCCAAAGCCTCTGGATGGATTTGAGTCTCCTTCTAAGGACCATCCCCGCGGTCCTCCACGGAAAAGGAGCTTACTAATCGCTCCGTAAAAACCAGCCGCCGGGCTGAGAAGTGTCGACGCCGAAGTCTGGGCCGATCCGCAAGGGTCGGCCCGGACTTATTTCATGGAGTCGTTCAAAAACCCCTGGGAGAGAGGCGTTGAGAATCGTGTGAGAAAGGGGAAAGGCGATGAGAATTTCTCACAGTGAGAGAATTCACGAGCGAACGGTGGTTTCTCAAGTTATTGGAGGTGACAAATAGATTATTTCAAATAATTTCCTCGCGTTCCCTGGCCAAGCAAGCGAAACCTTTGGCGCGGAATCGCGATGGGATCGATTGCATAAGTGATTGTTTTAAAAAGGCTTGCGACTTGTTTTTCTTGGGCTTCCTGCCGTCGTTCTCCCGGATTTTTTATTTCTCGCTCGGGTTTTGGCACGGAAGGTGCAATAACCATCTTTCGTGAGAAACAAACCACAAACCAAACGAAACGAAGGAAAGACGATCATGGCACTCAAATCGATCCCGATGAAACACAACGCTCGCCTGAACCTGGAAGGCCTGGAAGAACGAGCCGTTCCCGCCACCGGCATCTTCCTCTCGAACGTCGGCATCCTGCGCGTCGAAGGCACCTCGGGCGCGGACCTGATTCAGATCTCGAAGAACAACCAGGGCGTCAACAAGGGCGCGATGGTGACCGCGAGCATCAAGGCCGACACCGGCTACCAGGTCAGCCAAAGCTTCGACGCCTCGATGGTCAAGTCGATCGAAATCGTCGGCAAGGGTGGTCAAGACACCTTCATGAACACCTCGGGCCTGAGCGCAAAGACCTCGACGGCCAACGGCGGCTGGATCGCGAACAACTTGAACGCGGAAATCCCCTCCGGTGCGCTGGGCGTGTTCACGGTGGGCAAGGACGGAGTGGTGGGAGTCGACTATCTCTTCCGCGGCGCCGGCTACAACGGCCAGGTCGGTATCTTCTCCCTGAGCGGGATGGAAAAGCTCGATCCCAAGAGCGTCGAATTCCGCAAGGAAGCCGCGAGCCGGATTCTGTCGGAATCGCAAAAGGGCCACCTGATCATCGACGCGAACAAGGAAGGGGCCAAGTTCTCCGCTTCGACCGCCTGGGAAGGCGATCAAAACCGCTTCGCCAAGAACTATGTCGGCCTGCGCGAAGTGAAAATGACCCCCGGCGATACCTTCGCGATCATGCTGGTTCCTTCGGGAACTGTCAGCCAGGTTGCCAAGAACCCGAGCATCGGTGGTGCAACCCAGCCTTTGTTCTCGATGCCCACCGCCAACCCGCTGCCTGACCAGGCTCAGTTCAACGGCCAGATCGGCCAGTACAACGACACCGACCAAATCTTCGCTTTCGAAGACCTGCGCCTCGACCAATCGAGCGACCGCGATTACAACGACGTGGTGTTCCAGATCGTGGGAGCGCAAGGTAAGGCGACCCCGATCAAGGAAGTGATCAGCAAGGATCGCAACTTCCTGGAAACCGGCGTGGTCAAGGACAAGATCATCCCGACTGCCGAAAAGACCAAGGATCAGTTCGAAGAAAAGCACGGCAAAATCGAAACCCCCGAGATCAAGGACGAGAACTACGAAAAGGTTCTTGGCCGCGGGACCTTCAAAGCCAACTCCAAGGGAATCGTGCAACTCGACTTTGCTTACGATGGCGGCGGCTATGTCGGCGAAATGGGAATCTACTCGCTGAAGGGAATGACCGCTTATGTCCCCGGCTCGGCCGCTTACATCCAAGAAGCCGCTCGCCGCGTGCTGACCGGTTCGAGCCTTGGCTACCTGGCGATCAGCGACTTCAATGAAGGCGCGAAGAACTCCGATAAGCTCAAGACGGACGGCCTGTTCAACAAGGGCGACTACAAGGGCGTGCAAACCTTCAAGCTCGACGCGAATGAAGAGTTCGGCTTCGTGCTGATCCCCAACGCGACCTTCTGGGAGGTTTACAACAACCCGAACGCGGCCGGCGCCAAGAGGGCTCTGTTCTCAAACGCCAATGCCAACCCCACGCAGGCGATCAATGGCGGCGCGCAACTGGCCGACATCACCGGTGAAAGCAACGTCTTCGGCTGGGAAGACCAACGCCTCGATGGCGACGGCAAGTCTTCCGCGGTGAGCGATCGCGACTACAACGACATCATCTTCCGCCTGATCGGCGCCGAATCCGACGCCGTCTCTTACAAGTCGGTTGCCAACCCCGCCAAGAGCATCCTGAACGATCCCAGCTATACGAAAATCATCGCCTAATCTGAGGCACAAGGCTGAGGCCTGACGCTTCGGCAGACCTGGATGATCAAACGAAAAAGACCGCGAAATCAATAGAATAAAAAACGCGGTGCTCGAATCCTGAGCCTAAGCCATCAAAAAAACGAACACAAGGCCTTCCTCCTCGGAAGGTCTTGTGTTCGTTTTTTGCCGAAATCCAGCGAAAACCCCGGGTTTTTTTACGATGTGGTTCGCGCGATCGGTCGCCGCGTTGGGGCCGCGATCATCGCGCAAGTGAGCTCACCCATCCAGAGCAGTCGTGTCGGAGGCGGTGGGCACAGGCCGAACCAATACAGTGCCGGCAAAGGGGGAGAATCTTTCAAGAAAACTTAGAACTTTTTTCAGAGTCGCTCGTATTTATATGTGTCACGGATGTCCGACTGGCATCAGCCTTCTCTCTAAGAGTGCCTTCAAAGGTCTGGAGTATCTCCAATGTCTCATAAGAAAAACCAAAACAACGTTCAGAAGAATCGGGGTCCGGTAGCCCTGGGCTTGGAAAACCTGGAAGATCGCCGCGTGCCCGCGACCGGCATCACCCTGAGCGCGGCGGGTGTCCTTCGCATCGAAGGCAGCTCGACCAACGATCTCATTCAGGTTTCGAGTCTCAACCAGGGAACGCCCCAGGCGATCATTTCCGCCAGCCTGAAGACCGACTATGGCTACAACCTGTTCCAGGATTTCGACGCTTCGAAAGTGACGAGCATCGAAGTGGTCGGCAAGGGCGGCAATGACACCTTCCTCAACACTTCGGGCTTGCTTGCGAAGACTTCCACCTCGAACGGCGGCACGATCAACAACGGCACGGGCGGCCCCCTTGCCGAAACCAGCCCCGGCGTGTTTGTGGTCGCGCAAGACGGTCAGGTCGCGGTCGATTATCTTTACCGCGGCGCCGGCTACAACGGCCAGGTCGGCATTTTCTCCTTGAAGGGTATGGAATCGCTCGATCCGAAGAGCGCGGCGTTTCGTCTTGAAGCGGCCAAGCGCGTTATCTCCGAGTCGGTCTCCGGCCACCTCATGATCAATGCCTGGGGCGAAGGCGCCAAGTACTCCGATCCCACTCCGTGGGATGGCGACATGAACATCCACAAGGATAACTATGTTGGCGTGCGTACGGTCAGCATGACCCCAGGCGATAAGATCGCGGTTATGTTGGTTCCCAACGGCACGTTCTACGACATCGTCGCGAACCCGAATGTCGATGGCGACAAGCAACCTTTGTTCTCGACGCCCGCGGCGAATCCTCTGCCCGATTTGCCCCAGTTCCAGGCTCAAGCCGGGCAGCTCGACGATGCGCTGCCGGTGTTCGCCTTCGAAGACATTCGCCTGGATGGCGGAAGCGACCGCGACTACAACGACGTGGTCTTCTCGATGCTTGGCGCCAGGGGCCATGCCGCTTCGGTCAAGGACACGATCAATCCCGACCGCAACTTCCTCAACTCGGATGTGCTCACCGACAAGATCCTTCCCGACGTGTGGCAAGAAAAGCTCGACTGGGATAAGGTTCACGGCGAGAAGTTCGATCAGATCCTTGGGCCTGGCACCTTCACGGCAGACGCCACCGGCAAGATTTCGATCGACTGGCTCTACGATGGGGGTGGCTTCGTCGGTGAAATGGCGATTTATGCTCTCGATGGCATGACCGCTTACACCCCGGGTTCGCCCGAATACATCAAGGAAGCGGCTCGCCGCGCCCTGACCGACACGACCCTGGGTCACGTCGTGCTGAGCGACTTCACCGATGGCGCGAAGAGCAGCGTCAAGTTGGCGACCGATGGCTTGTTCAACAACGGCACCTACCGCGGCATCAAGACCTACCAGATGGACAACTTCGCCAAGTTCGGCGTGATGCTCATCCCGAATGCAAGCATCTGGGAAGTGTACAACAACCCAGCGGCGGCCGGCGCCAAGCGAGCTCTGTTCTCCAACTCGATGGCCAACCCGACCCAGGCGATCAACGGCGGCGCCCAACTGGCCGATGTCACCGGCAACGGCACGGTCTTCGGTTTCGAAGATCAACGCCTCGATGCCAACAGCGACCGCGATTACAACGACATTGTGTTCCGTCTCCTGGGTGCGACCTCCGATGCGGTAGGTATCAGCTCGGTGATCAATAGCGCCAAGAACTGGACGAAGGACGCCAACTACGCAAACGTCATCGCCTGATTCCATCAGGCATGACACCAGGGCGGGGGATCGGGAGCGGCACCTCCCGGTCCCCCGTTCTTTTTTTTTGCCGTCCCCGAATCGAGGCGACTTCCTATTTGCCGCGCTGACCGGAAGACTTGCTGCAATGTCTTTGGATGGAAAAGTGAGTCATCTGGCGAATCAGACTGGTTCTTCGCAGAAAAGAAGGGAGCAACGGTGCGGGGATGGTTTTGCCGGAACGGGGACGATTCATGCCGGAAAAAGTCAATTTGGCCGAAAAACTGAGCCGATTTCACGACCACTGGAGTCCGAGGATTGTCGGCGAGCTCAATGGCCAGCAGGTCAAGCTGGCGAAGTTCCAGGGGGAATTTGTCTGGCACAAGCATGATGATGAGGATGAGTTGTTTCTGGTGATCCAGGGCCACTTCCGCATGGAGTTTCGCGACCGGTCGGTGGATCTCTTCGAGGGAGAGTTTTTGATTGTGCCTCGCGGCATCGAGCATCGCCCGGTGGCAGAGCGTGAGGTGCATGTCTTGCTATTTGAACCGGCGGGAACCTTGAACACCGGCGACGCCCAGGATGCGCGCACGGTCGCCGCGCCGCAAAGGCTTTGATATTTTCGCTCGATTGATCCTCTACGATTTTCGTTGCGATTATGAATGGATTCATCTTCTGCTTTGCGTAGCCGCATGGGGATCGCGCAGGATCGGTTCTTTGCTAGAATGGCGATGGTTCCGGTTTCGTCACCATGTCCCTTTGCAGGAGGGTCAATGGATCCCATCACTTCACCGATCGGCGTGACTGTAAAAAACCCGTTGGCGCTGTCTCATGGCTGGAGTCTGGAGCTGACCTGCCCCACCTGTCAGAAGCGGGCGAAGCCGAGAGTCACAGGCTGGGTGCCAAGCCACGAGTTGCACTTTGGCAATACTCCCACGATTTATTCAACGCTTCACTGCGGCCATTGTGGTACGGATTTGAAAGCCGCGGCGGGCGACCAACTCGTGGAACTGTTTTCGCCGGTGGCGATCCCCGCGGAAAACCGTTTGCTTTTGTTCCTGTTCGTTGCGGCGCTTGCCGGCTTGCCGATTGGCTTTTGCCTATTCCTCGCTTTGGGGATATGGCTCGAATGGTGGTCCTCAGCGGCGTTTCAGTGGTTGGCGTTGTTTCCTGTATTGGCTGGCCCCCTCATCATCTGGTTCAATCGGCGCGTTGCGACATTGCGTCAAAAGTGTCCCTGCTCGCAGCCCGATTTCGAATTCATGGGCATGTTGGGGCGCAGTTACTGCCACCGCTGCCGCAACTGCGGGGATTTGTTGAGGCTACGGGATTAACGGGACAAAAGGGCGAAAGTGAATACAGATCAGGAATCGGTCGATTCGCTTTCCCTCGTCCTCTCCGTCCCCTCCCACGCAATCCGATCAAAAAGAACCCACAGCTTCCGGCCGCGGCCCACATGGATTCCCGCGAAGCGTGCGACTTTACCAGCGAGATGAGCGCGAAAGTCGGAGAGATTCTCGCGGTTTTGCGACTGCGGCCCATGCCGGATGCAGTTGGTCAAAACGGCCTTCAAGCGGTCATATTCGGCTCGGGGCAGGTTCAGGCCGCCGTTGACAATAATTCCCGCAACTTGCTGTCGCACCGAGCGCGGCATGATGCGGGTTTTCCCTGGACGGAGGGAAAACCCTTCTTCTTCAGCGATGCGGCCTACCAGCGCGGCGAAACGATCGATTCCGCGCGCAAACTCCTCTGCGCCAGAAAAGGCGAGGTCATCGGCGTAGCGGGTGTAATCGGCGTCGACAGCGGTGGCGAGTTTTGCCAATCGGCGGTCGAGCCGGTAGGCGGCCAGGTTGGCGATCGCCGGGGAGGTCGGCGCGCCCTGAGGTAGGTGGCGCGAGGTCAGGCGAGTGCCTGTGGCATGATCGGTCCCGTCGGCATTGGGATGCGGTCGGCTGCGCCACATCGGCCAGGGAAGGATGGTCGTGCAAAGCCCGGCCAAATGGGCCGCGATCGTTTCAGGATATCCCAGCGTTTGAAAGATGCGCCGCACGCGCACGCCGCTGACCGAAGGAAAAAAATCGGCGAGATCAAAGCGCGCGACCAGCGCCTTGCCGCAATGGGGGCCAGCATTGGAGATGACCGATCGGCCCTTGCGAAAACCATGCGCGGCTGGATGAGGGGGCACCCGATCGAGGATCTCCGCCAGGATCTTGCGCTGAACTTCCTTCAAAGCCGCTCGGGGAATTTCAAGCAGCCGGACCTTACCTTCCGGCTTGCCGATCCACCGATGCCGGTACGGAAGTAGGGGGCCTTCAGGATGTTTGCGGTTGCGGCCGTGGATGTCGGCGAGCCATTGCAACTTGCCGATGGGCAAGCCCAGCCAGGCCGCGAGTGCTTCGTCAGTTTCGAGCACGGGAAGCGGCGAGGCCAGGCCGGCGATGGGGGAGCGCTTCATCCTTCGAGGAGGAACGAACACGGTCCAGATCGGCAATGGTCCCGTTTCTCGCGACTGGCGATATCCCTTGTCGGCAAGCACAAACTTGAGCAATACCTCGAAGTCGGGTGGCTCGGGAAACGCAATGAGCAAACGCCGAGCGAACCAGGGAACCCAGCGGTACCTCCTGCCGGTGGCCAAATGGACGACCTGGCGCAGCGAAACAAGCGTCCACTCGCTTTTGCACAAACTGGATACGAAATTGATGACGGAGCGGGGCTGCGAATGGGAAAGCGGAGCGGTCACTTTGCCCCTCCCTCTGGATGCGGATCAATTGTGAGGGGATTCGCATGGATTTCCACCACGGAAGTTCGTCGTCGGCCAAGCCCGTTTCATCAACGGTCGAATCAAAAAACCGCGGGGCGGGCCAACGAGACTGGTCTGGCGCGACGGGACGGGCGTGGCAGCGCCCCAGCCGTCGCGCGCTTCAAGGTCCAGGTGATGAAAAGCCCCCGGGGTAACCCCGGAGCGGTCCATCGAAGCCGCTTTGTAAACGGTTTCGACACCATGCTTGGCCTACCCCGCGGAAGTCTAGCATTCGAAGTCCGGCCATGGCTCCTTGAAGGGATCGATGCTCCCTCAGCAGCATGGGAGACGGAGGCTAGAAATCCTTCATTCGAAAAACTCAAAATCATGCTAAGAACTGAAGCTGGGCAAGTCAGGGGCCATGTTGGCAATTGCCATGTCATTCGCTTGCCGTGATCGGGGATTGCAGACCTCAGTCGTGGGAAGGTGCGCCCTTCTTTAAGGGCTTCTGGTCACACTCCGTTCACGCGGAAGTGACGACATCGAAAATCAACTTGATGGTGACAAAGGGGATCCAGAGGATGAGACCCAGGCCAAAGGTTGACGCGGTGAGCACGCTCAGGAAAAAACAGCAAACGAGGGAGACAACCAGACTGTTGGGCCCCTTTCCCGCGACGAGCCGGCCGAGCCCGCCCAGAAAACCTCCCGTGCCAATCGTAAACACGATCTCAATGAACACAGCCGCGCAGCCGCCTTGCCCGCGCGGTGCATGCAGGGAGTCGACGGACACCGGCAATCCCAGTCGTGGTCCGCCGGGAACTCGAAACCGCTGGCCGCAGGGACACGCGCGTACCGATCCGACCGATTGATCGGCCAGCGCCACGATCCGCCCACAACTGGGGCATTCGACATCGATCATGTTCGTATCCTTGCGGACACATCCAGGTTTCCGGGAGGCGCTCCTTACGAGATTGCGCCGGTCCAGATGATTGTAAGCGAGATTCCGTCTTCCGTTGTCTTGAGAAGCGGAAGCCGAACGCCAGGAGCCGAAACGAGCTTCTGCGCAAGGAGGACGGAAGCGCCGTTATCTTTGCCTACGGTTCCGCACGCACGCCCTGAATCTGCGGTGTTGGCAATGGTTGTGAAGGAGTCACCTGCGGCTCGGTAACCATGCCCGGTCTCACCCGCGGCCCATTCAACAGCCGCCCAATCCAGGTGTAGCGCACCAGGTACTGATAAGTCACAAGCAGGATCAAGCAGGTTCCTCCGCAGACAATGCCAAACTTGATCCAGGGGGAAATTGGCCAGGTACGCACAAGCGCCTGGATCACGAACATGGGAGTCAAATGGGCCAGATAAAACCAGTAAGACGCATCGGAAAAGTAGCGAATCGTCTTGGTCTCATGGCTCATGAAGGTGCGAAAGAGCCCAATCATTCCCGAGGACATGAGCCAGACATAGACCACCTGCAAGCCGCCAGAAATCAGGACATGGTCGATCAGGTCCCCTTGAGGAGGGATGATCGAGGCCAAGGCTGCCGGCATCTGGCTTCGGTCCATCATGAACACCGCCATCGGCAGCACCAGCATCAAGGCGATGGGCAGCTCGATCCACCACCACTGGCACAGGCGCCCTTCCTTGTCGTCGCATTCGTAATAGAGAGCGCCAAAGAAGAAGAAGATGGCATAGTAAAAAAGAACATGCGGCCTGGGCAAAACTCCGGCGGAAGTGTCTGGCCCGATCAAGGGCAAGTCGATGGACATGAACAATTGCGGAAGCATCGTCAAAGGCAAAATCCAGATCCACCTCAAGGGGGAAACGACCAGTGCGGGCGCAATCTTCGGTAGTGGGAGCATCGAAAGAACCGGCACGAAAATCGCGAACAAGGCCACCAGCCAGCACAAGGTCCAAAGAAACCACAAGTGAATCATGAATTCGAACTTGATGAGGTGAAATGGCGGAAGATTGGGTCCCAACGGAATGGCAAAGCTGTCGGAATCCAAGTAGGCCTTGTATTGCTGCCTGATCGACTCCAGGCCGGTTGGTGTGCCTTCGGCCTCTTTCTTCCTCTCGGCGGCGGCTTTCTGCGCCTGGCCAAGCCGTATGCGGCATTCCTCGCGGCCTTTTTTCAGCGCGTCTTCCGGAAGGAGCTCCACATCGAAGGTCTTTGCCAACTTTTCCGCGGTATCGCGGTCGGTGCGCGTAGAATCGGCCGGCGATTGGAAGAACGAACCCGGCAGACTTGGATCGGCTCCCTTCTGCAAAAGCAACTCGACGATTTCAAGTTGCCCGAAATAGGCCGCCCGGTTCAAGGGACGGTCGCCCTCGGCATCTTGAGCCATGACTTTGGCGCCATGTTCCACAAGCAAGGTCGTTGCCTTGATGTCTCCAAACATGGCCGCCCAGCACAGGGCGCGAATCGCGAACTTGCCATCCACCTGATCGGGGTTGTCTCCGGCTTCCAGCCGCTGTTTCAGTCCGTCGTAGTTTTTGGTGCGAATGCACTCAATCACCGCAGTTTCTTTCGCGCTCTCAATCAGCATTTGCTTGTTTTCAAAAAATCCGAGTGTCACTGCAAGAATGATCGCCGCGATCAAGGAGGGCAAAATGGTGACGAGACCAAGCAGCAAAGGAAAAAGCACCCGGTAGGTCCGTTGTTTCAAAAGGGCGCCCAGCCCCTTGCGCCGCCACAGCATCATGGTGAAGTAACCGCTGATCAGGATGAACAGCGGCATGCGAAAGCCGTGAATGCCCCAGAAGATCCAGATGAAGGCGCTGTCGAGCTGAAGATCTTGCACGGGCCAGGGGAAGCCGGGCGCAAACGACAGCGCGCCATGCAGGGCGATTCCGAGCACCATGGCAAAGGCGCGTAACGCGTCGAGTTCGTGCTGGCGCTGAATACCGGATTGAGGTGCACTCATGGTGGCGTGGCTGCCGTGGGAAAGGGGAGGGGTTTGGTTTGCGGGTGAGGGCGTACACGGGGTCCATTCAGAAGCCGGCCCACCCAGGTGTAGCGCACCAGATACTGGTAGGCCACAAGCAGAATCAAGGTGGTTAGCACGCACACGAAGAGGAATTTGATCCAAGAGGGTACCGGCCATGTGCGTACGAGCGCCTGGATCAGCACCATTGGGGTCAGGTGTGCCAGATAGAACCAGTAAGAGGCATCGGAAAGGTAGCGGATCGCCTTGGTTTCCCGGCGCATGCAAGTGCGAAAGAGACCGATCAGGCCAAATGACATCAGCCAGACATAGATCACCTGCAAGATCCCAGAAATGACAATGCGTTCCAACGCTTCACTTCTCTGAGGCAGGGCCTGAGCCAAGAAATCCGGCATCCAGATGCGGTTGAAGGTGAATACCGCCAGGGGGAATACGACGCACAAGGCGATCGGCAATTCGACCCGCCACCATTTGCCAAGCTGGCCAAACAGGTCGTTGCAGTCGTAATAAAGTGCGCCAAAGAAAAAGAAAATGGCATAATAAAAAAGAACATGCGGTTTGGGCAGAGGGCTTGCCGAGGTATCCGGCCCAACTGCTGGAAAATCGATCCCCATGAAAAGCTGCGGTAACATGGTGAGAGGTAGAATCCACAGCCAACGCAGCGGAGATAAAATCAATATGTTTGGAACGCGAGGAACTGGAATCACCGTAAACAGGCCGACAAAAAGCGCGAAAAGGGCAACAAACCAGCACAGGAACCAGAGGAACCAAAGGTGAATCAGGATCTCCAGATCAAAAATACTCACTTCTCCAACCTCAGGCACAGGAACCTTGAGCCAAGGCGACTGAAGGAACTCCTTGTACTGTGCGCGGATTGATTCCACACGCAGGGCCATTGCGACCTCGGGAGGGGAAGCAGCTTTGGATTCTTTCACAGGAAGGTCGCGATGCTCGGCGGGCAAGGTGCGGGAGGCATCGTGGCCGATTTCTTGCGATTTTTCCGAAGGCGTTTCGTCCAAGCTGGTCGATTGCGTGCGGACCTGGGTTTGGACCTCCCGCGCCTGGGGGCGTTGTGTCTGACTGATGGTAACGGCGACGATGATTGCGACGAAAAGTGAGGGCAAGATCGTTACCAGGCTGATGAGCAGGGGAATGAGCACGCGGTAGGTGCGTTGTTTGATCAGTGCGGCCAGCCCCTTGCGCCGCCAGAGCATCATCGTGAAGTAACCGCTGATCAGAATGAATAGGGGCATGCGAAAGCCGTGGATGGCCCAGAAGATCCAGGTGAAGGCCCAGGTCGCCTGTTCATCGCGGACGATCCAGGGAAACCCGATCGCGAACGAAAGTGCGGCATGCAAGGCAATGCCCAAGAACATGGCAAAGGCTCGAAGTGCGTCCAGTTCGTGCAGGCGCTGCATGCCGGATTGAGAAGTGCTCATGGGGGGCTGGCGGTCCCCGGCGAGGATGTCGAAGAAGAAATCTCCGATTGCGTTGCAGGCCGCTTGCGAGGTCCATTCAGAAGTCGGCCCACCCAAGTGTAGCGCACCAGATACTGGTAGGCCACAAGCAGAATCAAGGTGGTTAGCACGC